>Ga0210056_1000041_pt1 | contig 75170 bp, 84 predicted proteins | sample CryGeyCG2014_080_2_FD_183965 | JGI IMG/M metagenome (GOLD analysis project Ga0210056, IMG submission 183965) | Groundwater microbial communities from aquifer - Crystal Geyser CG07_land_8/20/14_0.80 (SPAdes) (version 2) | ecosystem: Environmental > Aquatic > Deep subsurface > Groundwater | place...
ATCGGGACGGTCTATTGCTCAATTTTCTATTTTCGGAAAGATTTGTCGCCACTTCGGCGACCCGCCGATGAGGCGGGAAGCCAACTTTCGCGCATCCATTATTAAAAATAGAAAAAACAAGCATCTAGGAAAAAATGATAATTTTAGGAATTATTTTTATTATAATTGGTTTAATACTTATTCAATGGCATGGTAGAAATTATCTAAATCGTGGAAAAAGACCCTTTTCAATTGTTAATTCCTCGATTTTTAATTGGTTTTTTTAATAATTGAGAATGTTATAATTATTAGCGGTTTTATACTTATTTTTAGATCTTCTATTTTAGCTGGATTCATTATTTTAGGTATATATTTGTTTATTTTTATTTGGATGCAAATAGGCGGTAGTACAAAATCAACGAGAAAGACAATGCTGAGTGCATATATTAATATAAAAAAAGCGAATCCTCTTAAAGAAGAGTTAAATGAAAATAAAAAAGAAGAACATGAAAAAGAAATTTTATTTTTAACATTAGTATCAAGATTTCGTATTGCACGATGGTACAACAATGATATTTCTATCACTAACCATATTTTAAAAGGAATGGTCAATGAATGCCCTAATATAGATGACCTGAGTAATTTTGTTATACTTTTTGAATTTAATGAAAACCCTGGAATGGATATTATGGATATTCAGGAAGTATTTGAAAAAACACAATATGAATTTTATAAGATAAAGAAAGCCGGTATTAATATAGAGGATTATATAAAAAAGCTTGAATAATAAGCAAAAAAGTAAAAACAAATGAAAATTGGTAAGTTCAATATTGCAAATCTTAATAAATTCTTAAAGAGGTGATTATGATGAAAAACCCAATTTTTATTTCAGAATTAATTCTAAAAAGGTTCAGAAGCATTCTTTCTGCTAAAATCCCTTTTGAAAATCTAACTTTTTTAGTCGGTAGAAATGGAGCTGGGAAAAGTAACATTGTAGATATATTTCAATTCCTTTCTGACTTAATGACTGTCCCTTTAAAAGCAGCTCTTGATACACGCGGAGGATTAGATGCAGTTCGTCATAGAAGTTCTCAAAGAGGTTATCCTGCTAGTATGGGTTTAAGATTAAATTTTACTATACCTATGTCAAATAATATTAAAAAAAAAGGAATGTATGCTTTTGAAATAAAAGCACTTCCTAAACACCAATTTGAGGTAGTTAGAGAACAATGTAGATTAGAAGGAAATCAAGAATTTGAATGGTTTGATCGCCACGTTACTTCTTTTTCATCGAGTTTGGGACTTAAACCTTCACTTGATCCCCAATCCCTTGTTTTACCTATTATTGGTGGCACTTTTGAATTTATGCCAGTTCTAAAATCAATAGCTTCTATGCAGGTTTATTCTATTGTGCCTTCTCAAATACGTGAGCTTCAATCTCCAGATAGCGGGCTAAGGTTGCAATCAGACGGAAGTAATATAACTAGTGTATTGCAGGAGCTACAAAGATCACACGAAGATGTATTTAAAAACTTGGGTGAATTATTAAAAGCAGTAGTTCCTGGAATAAATAGCGTTCGTACTAAAAAGCATGCAAAAAAGTTATCTTTAGAATTTACACAATCATGGAGTAATGGAAAAAATGGGCAAAAAAGCAAAGAGATAAAATTTGAATCTTTTTCAATGTCAGACGGAACTCTTAGGGCAATCGGTGTTTTGACTGCTCTTTTACAACAACCGATTCCGTCACTTATAGTAATAGAAGAACCAGAAGCAACTATTCATCCAGGTGCTCTCGGAGCACTTATGGATGGCGTTCGAACTTCATCAAGAAATACACAGATTATTTTAACAACTCATTGCCCAGAAATACTTGATTTTAAATGGCTTAATCCAGATCAAATTAGAGTTGTTGATTGGCAAAAGGGAGCTACGCAAGTCTATAAACCATCTCAAGCTGCTATCGAATCGGTAAGGAATAATTTAATGGGATTAGGTGATCTTATGAGGAGCGGTATTTTAGAAAGTGGCAATGAGCTTTTTGAACCGCATATAGCTCAACTTAATTTATTTGAGGATTAAAAATGGAGCCATTAATAATTCAACCCATAGTTGAAGGACATGGTGAAGTAGATTCCGTAGGGATTCTTTTAAGAAGAATGCTTGCTGAAATTCAAATATATAATGTTTTTATAAAGAGACCAATGCGTTGGCCCAAAAGCAAACTTATAAATGTTGAGGAATTAAAAAAACGAGTTCAGCTAGCAAATATAAATTTGGGTGCAGCAAACAAAAAAGCTATTATTATAATATTCGATGCTGATGATGATTGTCCACGTGATTTGGTAAACAGACTTTTGGGACCAGTAAAAGTTGTTGCGGGAAACACACCTTGTACAATTATAATAGCAAAACATGAATATGAATCTTGGTTTTTAGGTTGCATAGAAAGCTTGCGAGGAAAAAGATCAATTAATACCGATGCAACCTTTAATGAGGATCCTGAAAATATTAGTGGGGCAAAAGGTCGTTTAGAGGAGATGATGAATCGTTCTTATCAGGAGACAACCGATCAAGCAGCACTTACTGCGCAAATGAATTTTGAGAACTGTTATCAAAATTGTCGGTCTTTTCGTAAATTGGCGAAAGATATTTTCGTAATAGTTCGTGATTTAGGATACGTTTATTTTACAGAAACTAATTGGGGAAATTTAATTGCTAACGAGATAAGAAATAATGTATAATAGACTTAAAGAAGCTTTTAATTGTTTGAATAAAGAATATAGAAATAATCACTTTAGTCCAATTATCGAAGATGATTTTCTGGCAAGAATTTATTATCATATCTTAAAACATAATAAGGAACTTAACTCTAAAATATTTTTAAAAACTCGAATTTTTCAAAATATACCGCAATTAAGAAAAAATAAATATGATTTAGTTGTTGGCGAAAGAATAGAAAATAGAAATGAAGTATATGTGGAACCAGATCTTGTTGCTGAATTTAAAATATTCCCCGTTGGTTTTAGCTCATCAATACTTAGCAAAAGGCGAAATCAATCAGCCGAAGATATCTCGAAATTAAATGATATTTTTACATATTCTCACAACAAAACATGTCTAGTTTTTTGTTTTTTTGATGTTATAGGATGGCTAAAAGGTTCTAATCAAATAGATAATAATACACGTCTAGAAAAGTTAATAGAATTTCGCGATTCAATTAACTCATCAATTAAAATATTGGGAATATCTGCTATCAACAAAGATGATAAAAGAACCCAAATTATAGAATTTTAATAAAAATATAAAAGTAATTTCATTCAAAAAATTAATATCTATAATAACATTATTAGCGACAAACATGTACGAGAATGGAGTTTAATAATGTACGAAGAGCGCATTTACCGCCGCGATTATATAACCGAGGACCTTAAAGGTTTTGAGGTGATGGTCAAGGAAAGCGACCTTTACATATGCGCCGCATCCGACCTTTCTTCCGAGGCGATCGAATCCACGCTCAAGTACCGCTCCCAGATAGAGGAATATATAAAAAAGCACCCGCAGTTCCTCAGCAGTCTGACACCGCTGCCAATCGATGTTCTCGCGGCTCCCATAGTGAACGAGATGCTGCGGGCGGGCGAAACCGCAGGCACCGGACCGATGGCGGCTGTTGCCGGAGCGATAGCGGAATACGTTGGCAGGGACCTTCTGAAATATTCGCCTGAAGTCATAGTGGAGAACGGCGGCGATATTTTTTTAAAAAGCCTGAAGAACCGCAGGCTCGGGATACATGCGGGAAACTCTCCCTTAAGCGAGAGGATAACGGTGGAGATCGAGGCAAAGCAGACGCCGGTCGGCGTATGCACTTCTTCCGGCACTGTCGGCCCGTCGCTCAGTTTCGGCAGGACAGATGCGGCACTTGTTGTCGCGTCTTCCGCGGCATTAGCGGACGCCTGCGCCACGGCGATAGGCAACATCGTCAAGGAACCCGGGGATATTAAAAGGGCTCTTGAGTTCGGAAAGAAAGCAAAGGGCGTCAGGGGAGTGCTTATAATAATGAAAGACAAGCTTGGTGCATGGGGAGCCATTAAAATCGTATAAAAAAACGTTCATCGTTCTTCGTTCATCGTTAAAACTCCTTTGTTCCATATTTTTCAAAGAGGAGTAGCAGGGGCATTACAAAGCACGACGCACGATGAACGATGCACGACCGGAGGTCATAATGAAACTGTGCATAAACGGCGCCACAACAATGCCGTATCAGCTTCAGGAAGATATTGTTTTCGCGCATAAAGCCAAGTTTACGGGAATAGAGATCTGGTATGACAAGCTGAAAAAATTCCTTGCCGACGGCAACACCCTCGTAAAACTGCAGGAGCTTCTCTGGAGCGCGGAGCTGGAGCCGGTTTCTCTCTGCCCGGTCCCGCTGATAGCGTTCTCAGATAACGAACAGGCGATACAGGAAGCGGTAAAGGCGGCGCAGATCGCGGCGCAGATCGACTGTTCAACCATTCTCGTGTACCCGGCGGACGCCCAGCCGGAAGGCGTTACCAAAGAGGATGCGAAGAAAAAAGCCGCGGCAGCCCTGAAGGCCTACGCTGAGGCGATCCAGTCCTGCAAGGTAAAGATCGCGTTTGAACCCATAGGGATGCACCCGTATGTTCCAAAGCCGCAGGACGCGCTCGAAATAATAAGCGCAGCCGGCAGCGATAACCTCGGGATAATGTTGGATACGTTCCACCTTTACAAGTCAGGCGTGACGCTTGAAGAGATAAAGAGCGTTCCGGTTGAAAAGCTGCTTCTAGTGCACGTGGGTGACTGCGAGGACGCGCCCAGGGAAAAGCTCGGGGCTGAACAGCAGGTTTACCCGGGCCTGGGGGTTGTTCCGCTCGTGGACATTTTCAGGATCCTGAGGGATAAAGGCTACAAAGGATTCCTTTCAGTGGAGATATTCAGGCAGGACTACTGGAAGGAGAACCCTGAAAAGATCGCGGCTGACGCCAAGAAATATCTGGACGCTTTGCTTGCCAAACTGTAACATCGTGCATCGTAACATAGTAACATCGTCAGGACAGTTAAGCCTGTTATGCCTGTTTAGCCAGTTTGGCCTGTTTGAATAATCACTGTAATCATCTTTTAAAATCACCGTAATCAAGAAAGGAAACAATGATGAAGAAACTACGGCTGGGGTTCGTGGGCGCAGGTTACATGGGGCAGCTCGCCCACATTGAGAACTACTATAAAATGCCCAATGTGGAAATGGCAGCGCTTGCCGAGGGAAGGGCCAGGCTTGCCGAGAACGTGGCGCGCAGGTACGGCATCGCCAAGGTTTACCCGACGCACAGGGAGATCTGCGCGGACAAGGACATAGATGCGGTTGTGTCCATTATGTATTACTCGCTCAATTACGGGGTGGTGAAGGACCTGCTGAACGCGGGCAAGAACGTCATAACGGAAAAACCCATCTGCCTAACCTCGGAGGGCGGTAAAGAGATCACGGGCATCGCGGGCCGAAAGAAACTCATATACCAGGTCGGATACATGAAAAGGTTTGATCCCGGCGTTATCGCGGCAAGGGAAGCAGTGCAGGAGATGAAATCAACCGGCAAATTCGGAAGGCTTATGTACCTGCGCATATGGTGCGCCTACGGGGACTGGACCCAGCTCAGCCTACCGCCCTTAAGCACGGACGAAGCGCCGCCTGCGTATCCTATAGATATGGAAAAGTTTCCGGAATGGATGTCTAAGCCCCAGATAGAAAAGATCAACTGGTGGCTTAATTTCTACAGCCACCAGACAAACCTGGTGCGCTATTACCTTGGCGAGGATTACTCTTTTGACTACGCCAACCACGGGGATAACGGGACATACCTGCTTGGGAAATCCGAGAGCGGCGTGAACGTATTCATGGAAGCGTACCCGTATGCCCACAACCACTGGGATGAGGGATGCAAGATATATTTTGAAAAGGCAACGGTAGAGGTGAGGAATCCCGCGCCGCTCGCGAAACAGCAGGCTGCCTCAGTAAGGATATTCAGGAATGAGGGAGCGCATTCAGCTATCACGGAGCCCGTGATACAGCAGCTTAACGCGTTCGACGCCCAGGCAAGGTCGTTCGTGGACTGCGTGCTGAACGGCACGCCCGTTCTTTCGCCGGCTTCAGAAGCGCTGAAAGAAGTGGAGCTCGCGGAGGAACTCGCGAAGAAATTTTTTAAATAACGTGCATCGTGCATCGTACGTCGCAATCCCCCCCCGTTTCCCCCTTTAGAAAAGGGGGATTGAGGGGGATTTCTAAACCTCCCCCTTTGAAAAAGGGGGATTGAGGGGGATTTTAAAACAAGATGTTTACAGGCATTGTTAAGGAATTGGGCATAATAAAAGGCATAGCCCGGAAAGGGCTTTCGATAGAGATCACGGTCCAGTCATGCCTTGCGAAAGGCCTGAAGCCCGGTGACAGCGTTTCAATAAACGGGGTATGCCTCACGGCCACGGAAACCAAAGATGGCGAATTCAGGGTTGACGCGGTCGCTGAAACCCTCGGAAAAACAACGTTTGGGAACCTGGGGGTCAGGGAAAAGGTTAACCTTGAGCCGGCTCTTGCCTCAGGCCAGCCGATGGGCGGCCATATCGTGAACGGCCATGTGGACGGCGTTGGGATAATCAGGAGCAGGATCCAGAAAGGTAATTCGGTTATTTTTGAGTTTTCCCTTCCTTCAGAGGTCCGCGGGCTGTCAAAATATATCGTGGACAAAGGCCCTGTAGCGGTTGACGGCATAAGCCTTACTGTTGTCGAGGCTAAAACCTACGCGTTTACGGTTTCCGTCATCCCTTTTACCATAGAAAACACGACCCTTGGTTTCAAGAAAGTCGGTGAAAAGGTTAATATCGAGGTTGATATTATTGCCAAATATGCAGAAAAAGCGGGTAGCCGCAACCTTTAGGTTGCGTGGCGCGGACTAAAGTCCGCGGCTACCATTATTGTAGAATACAATGAAATCATATAAAAAATGCATCGCCTGTTTTTATAAGCAGGCGAAAAGAACCACAAATCTTGTTACAGATGATCCTGAAAAACTTAAAGAGATAAACAGGAAGATAGCGTCCTATCTTAAAGGCGTTTCTTTGAAACGCGCGCCTGCGGACCTTTCCACCTGGACCGTGAAATTCGTTTACGGCGTTACCGGCTGCGCTGACCCGTACAAGAAATTAAAGGATAAATACAACCGCATCGCGAAAAAGGCCATCCCGTGGCTGAAAAAAATGGTCGTGAACGCTCCTGACCCGATCCTGATGGGCCTGAAGGTCGCGGTGGCGGGCAACATAATAGACCTCGGCATCCTGACAGAGTTTGACCTGGACGGCACGATCAAAAAGGCAATAGGCGGCGGGTTCCCGCTTAAAAGCTATAAAGAGTTCCGTAAGGTCCTGGACAGGTCGAAAAAGATACTCTACATCCTTGATAACTCCGGCGAAATTGTGTTTGACAGGCCATTGATCGAAGAGCTGATAAAAAACCACGCGGTTACGGCCGCGGTCAAAAGCGGGCCCATACTTAATGATGCCACGATGGAAGATGCGGCTTTTGCAGGCCTGACAAAGATAACAAGGGTGATAAAGACCGGTAACAGCTGCCTGGGCGTGAACTGGCGCCTTTCTTCGAAGGAATTCAAAAAGGCGTTCAGGGAAGCCGGCCTGATAATTTCAAAAGGCCAGGCGAATTACGAAACACTTGACGGTATGAAAACCAAAGCCCCGGTTTTCTTCCTTATGCAGTCCAAATGCCCGGTGGTGGCGAAATACATGGGTGTAAAGCTCGGCGTGGTCCTGTTCCTTAGAAAATGAATGGTCGTACGTCGTAAGTCGTACGTCGTGCGTAAAATCACTTAAAGCATCTAACGTAAGACGTATGACGTTCGACCTACGACGGATAAAAATGGAGCGCAGCGCAATGGAAATAGGATTTTATGTTAACAACTGGATATTCGGGGACGCTGAACTTGAAGAAGTAGCCGGGCGTGTCGCAAAACTCGGTTACGACGGGATCGAGCTGGTCGGGGAGCCCGGGATATATCCTGTCAAGGAAGTGAGCGGGCTTATGAAGGACAGCGGCCTTAAGGTCTGTTCCATCTGCGGGATGTTCCCCGGGTCCGGAAAGGATGACCTGCGCGCGCTCTGCCATTATGACGCGAAAGAAAGGCAGAAAGGCATCGATTATATTAAGGCATGCGTGGACCTCGCGAACGGAGTGGATGCTAAGAGCGTGCTTGTTGTCCCCGGTCTTGTAGGCCAGCCGGCTTATTTCAGATCTAAGGAAGAAGACTGGAAGTTCGCGGTTGGCTCACTTGCAAAGGCGGCGGAATACGCCAAAACCAATAAAATGGTCCTCACCATTGAGCCCATAAACCGCTATGAGGTCGGGCTTGTGAACAGCATTGAGGACGCTTTGAAGATGGCGAAAGAAATTAACAGTCCTTTTATGAAAATAATGGGAGATACTTTCCATATGCAGATAGAGGAAGGGGACGGCATACCCAACGCTATAAGGCGGGCCGGGGGAGAAATGCTGAAGCACATGCACGCGGCTGACAACACCAGGGAGGCGCCCGGCATGGGAACCATGAACTGGCGCGAGATCCTGCGCGCGCTCCGCGATATTGACTATAAAGGGGCGGTTTCGCTTGAGCCGCTTCCGAAAGGCGCTTCGCCTTACGACGCGCGGGACGGCAAGATCCCCAAAAAGAGCCTGGACGAAGGCCTGAAATACGGACTTGAGCACCTGCGCCGCGAGCAAACGAGAGTTAAAGGTTAAAAGATTTCCACGAAATCACGAAAGTATCACGAAAGCACGAAATTAACCACAGAGAACACAGAGAAATCTTTTCTAGTTTCAAACTTGACTCTTGATACTGAAAATAATCACCGTAATCATCTTTTTAAAATCACTGTAATCCCAGAAAAAAATGGACTATAAAATAGTTGTGCTGGACATCGGCAAGACAAACAAGAAGATAGTGGTGTTCTCTAAGGACCTTAAGATCCTTTCAAGGGAATCCACCCGGCTCGGGGACAAGCTTGTCAAAGGCGTTCTCTGCGACAGGATCTACGACCTTAACAGGTGGGTCCTCGGCAGGCTGAAAGCGATAAGCGGGAAACACAGGGTTAAAGTGATTTCCGCGACCACTTACGGCGCGACCATCGCCTGCATCGGAAAAGACGGAGACCTTGCGTTCCCGGTTGTTTCTTATATGCACGAGCCGGGCGAAAAAACCCGCAAGAAATTCTATTCGGCACTCGGTTCAGCGCAGGACCTTTACGTCAGGACAGCCACCCCGCTCTTTGAAAAATTGCTCAGCGTAGGCATGCAGTTGTTTTGGTTGAAGGAAAAAAGGAGGCCCGATTTTAATCGGGTAAAAAATATCCTGTTCCTCCCGCAGTATGAAGGATACGTTCTTACCGGAAAAAAAGCCGTTGAACTCACAAGCGTTGGCTGCCACACGTACCTTTATGACTTCTGCCGAAGGTCCTGGAGCGAAACGGCAAAAAAACTCGGAGCAACGGGAAAGTTTCCAGCGCGGTTTTCAAAGTCCTGGGATGATCTCGGCAGGATAAGCCCTCAAATAAGCAGGGCTACGGGGCTTGCTCCGGATTGCGCTGTTTCCGTGGGCATACACGATTCAAACGCGTCCCTGCTTCCGTACCTCCTTGCCAAAAAGGGCAGGTTCATACTGGTAAGCACAGGCACCTGGGGTATACATATGTTCAGCGGCAGTTCCTTTTATTTATCCCCGGAGGATATGAAGAAGGATACGCTCTATTACCTGGATGTTTTCGGCAGGCCGGTCAGGGCGGCAAGGACCGCCATGGGCATGGAGCACGATCATTACAGCGGGTTGATCGAAAAGAAATTCGGTTTTGACCCGCGCAGCATTAAGCCGGATGCCGGCCTGATAAAAGAAATAATATCGGAAAATAAGTGCTTTATTATCCCGACAGTCATAAAGGGCACAGGCCAGTTCCAGGATTCAAAGCCCGGCATAACCGATCGCAGGTTCTTTTACAGGGACGCGAGAACCGCTTACACGGTTTTGAATATATCGCTCGCGCTCCAGTCCTATTTCGCCATCAAGCAGGCTTTCGGCAGGGAGGAAAGTAAGAGCATTCCGGTTTACGTGGAGGGAGGGTTCCGCAATAACGGGATCTACCTGAACGCGCTTTCCGCTCTTTTTACCGGGCAGCCCGTTGTCGCGACTGAGATACAGGAGGCAACTGCGCTGGGCGCCGCGATCTGCGGAAAGTGCGCCGCAGAGGGCATAAGCCCTCGGGACATAGACCCGCGCCTGATAAAGATCAGCGAAAAGCCTGTTTCAAAACTCGGTACCGATCCAGAAGTAATCCGTCAATATATTATCAGCTTCGAAAGACACTGTTTAATATAACGCAAAAGTTTTCGTAGGGCAAGGCTTTAGCCTTGCGTTATTGTCTTGTAAGCATGTAATGTAGTGGCAGAGCTTGCTCTGTATAAGGAGTAAAAAAATGAGAAAATTAATTTTGATCCCATTTTTAATACTATTTACAGCAACTACTTTTGCCCAGGATACAAAAACCACAACAGCTGCGGTGATGGACTGGGAAGCAAAGCAGGGAGTGTCTGCCGGATTAGCCTCCATGCTTTCCGACTATCTTAGAGTCCAGCTTGTCAATACACAAAAATATACCATTGTCACCCGTGAAAACATGGAGCAGGTGCTGAAAGAGCAAAATTTCCAGATGTCAGGATGCACCAGCAACGAATGCGTTGTGCAGGCTGGCCAGCTTTTAGGTGTGCGCAAGATGTTTGCAGGCTCAGTAGGGAAGATGGGCAACATTTATCTTGTAACTATTAAAATAATAGACGTTCAGTCAGGATCGATTGAAAAGGCAGATTCAGAAAACGCTGCCAGCGAAGAGTTGCTATTACAGGCAGCATCCAGCATCTCCAAAAGAATAACAGGAGTTTTAGTTCCAAGTCAAGCTGCAAAAACAGAGACAAAAACAGAGAATCTCGTAGTAGGCAAAAATCTTGTAGAAAACGGCGGATTTGAGGACGACCTTCAGTATGGATGGCAGATTGGTGAAGGAGCAGAGGTAGTTACAAAACCTGTACGTTCCGGTTCATATGCGCTTCTTCTGGACGGTGGTGATAAAATTCAAGCAACTGAATACCAAATGATTAATGTAAAGGGAGGAGAGAACTATTTAATTGAAGGTTTTGTGAAGTATGTATCAGGAGGAGAGGGCACAAATTCGATATACCAGGTGGCGATCTCCTGGCGCGGCGCTGATGAAAAAAACATTTCTGTCAGTAATGACTGGAAGGGAGCAGATAGACCTGTGAATTTTAAATCCCATGGCGGTGTATTCAAGGCGCCTTTGAAAGCACGCAGGGCTTATGTTGTACTGGCTGTTAGTAAAGGAGTAAAATGTATTTTTGACGACATTTCCTTCGCTCAAATATTGGAGTAGATATAGTTTTAAAGATGAAAGAGAGGAAGTCGAAAAGTAGATAGCAGGTAGATCAGGAGTTGATGGGGCGGATCAACCCAAGCTTTATCCTCAAGTGGCTTTTTTAATTTTATTTAAGTTTTAAAAGTTCTTATTTAAGTTCAAATATATAATAAGATCATATAAAAATAGGGAGGCAAAATGTCCACAGAAAGTGGGAAGAAAGCATGGTTAACTCGGTCAATCAATCAGTATAAAAAAATTCGATTGAAAGCGGTTGAAGAAGAGGTAAGAATCTTGGAAAGAATTTTCAAGAAACTTCTTGAAATTAAAAGAATCTAGTGTGGTGTCGCATAAATCCCTTGACATTTGATTCTGCTTTGAGTTGTCATTGCGAGCGACCAAAGGGAGCGTGGCAATCTCGATTTTTAGGTCAAGATTGCTTCGTCGTTAACACTCCTCGCAATGACAGCCCAAATGTAAAGATCTGTTAGAGACACTACACTAGCTCACTTCAAATATTGGATAGCGTTTAAAAAAAATGTGCTAATAGGTTCTTTGACTGAATCTTTTCCAGTCAATTTTTAACTCTCTCTTTGTAAAGAGAGACAACAGAGAGATTTGCATCCTGAATTTCCATTGAAAAATAAGGAAAATAAAAAATGATCGCTGTCCCTATTTTACGTATACTGTTTTTGTAAAGGCAAAAAGAGATGGCAGTTAAATATAAAAATTCAAGAGAACAATTGTATTACCTGTCAAAGGGAAAGACAACAAAAAGTAAAACCAGATATTTCTTTTCCCAGAAGTCATCAGGAGATTTGGTAGATAGAGTACCTGAGGGATACGAGATTTATGAAAATGTTAATGGACAGGTTTTTTTACGAAAAATCTGCCCTAAGGTTATCAGCGACCTGGAGATTAAGCAGGTAAAAGACGAATTGAAAATCCACCTTCATCTCAAGTATTATCAAACAGATATTAAAAAAAATACCATCGTGATTTATCAGCCCCTTCAGGACATAGACAGAATCGTGGATATATTTAAAGAAGAAAAAACAAATTTTAAAACTTCTGATAATATTGAAAAAATCATCAGACCAACCTTTTGGGGAGTTATGCGTTTTGTTCTTGTAAATCCAAAACATAGAGAATTCGCAGTTGAAAGATGGTGTTATTTTTCAGATATTGTTAACTGGATGCCCTTGCATGAAACTAATAAATTACCAATATTATTAAAGAAATTTATCCCGCACCTTGGGCAAGAATCCTTTTTCGATTTGTATTAAAGAAAAGGATATAGAAATAAAAAATGATTGATTAACGTGTTGATATAAAAACTTTACATAAAATCATTATTGGGGATTCGAGATGGATGAAAGAGGTAACGGATGAATCAGTACACCTCGTCATCACTTCGCCGCCATATTGGCAATTGAAAGACTATGGCAATGGGAAACAAATAGGGTTTAACGACACCTATGAGGAATATATAAATAACCTTAATCTTGTATGGAAGGAATGCCACAGAGTTTTACATCAAGGATGCCGTTTGTGCATCAATATCGGAGATCAGTTTGCCAGGTCTGTTTATTACGGAAGATACAAGATTATCCCGATAAGGACAGAGATAATCAAATTCTGCGAGAACGCTGGTTTTGACTATATGGGGGCAATCATCTGGCAGAAAGTGACTACCTGCAATACAACCGGCGGTGCAACAATAATGGGTTCTTTCCCATATCCGAGAAATGGAATAATTAAACTTGATTACGAATTTATTCTGATATTTAAAAAATATGGAGAAACGCCAAAGGTTGATAGAGAAATAAAAGAACAGTCAAAAATGACTCAGGAAGAATGGAATCAATATTTTACAGGGCACTGGAATTTCTCCGGTGAAAAGCAGGATAAGCACCTTGCAGTATTTCCAGAAGAATTGCCAAAGCGTCTTATAAAAATGTTCAGTTTTGTCGGGGATACGGTTCTTGACCCGTTCCTTGGAAGCGGGACAACCATTCTCGCAGCCAAAAACCTGAATAGAAACTCCATAGGATATGAGATAAACAAGGATTCTATACCTGTTATAAAAGAAAAACTGAAAATAAGGCAAGGAACTCTTTTTCAAGACATAACTTTTGATATAATTCAGCAGGAAGAACCCAAGATAGATTTCAAAGAAGAAATCAAGAAACTGCCCTACATTTTCAATGACCCAATAAAATTTGATAAAAAAATTGATCCTAAAAAATTAAGATTTGGCTCAAAAATTGACAATTCCGACTATAAAAGAGAGAAATATTATACTGTTAAGGAAATTATTAGTCCGGAGATGATAATTTTAAATAATGGTTTAAAGATAAGGTTAATAGGGATAAAAGAAAATCCGGAAAAAAATGGAAGTGCAGTTCAATTTTTAAAGGAAAAAACCCAGGGACAGAGGGTTTTTATGAGATTTGATAACAATGTAAAATATGACGAAGATAACAACTTGCTTTGCTATCTTTTTCTGTGGAACAAAACCTTTTTAAATGCCCACCTAATTAAGAATGGCTTGGTTAACATAGACACGAAATACGAATATAAATATAAATCAAGATTTGTGTCAGACAGGAAACCAAAATGGCGAAAGAGTGGATCTTAAATCAGGCAATGAACAGGTGGGGCCTAAACAAAAAAAATTCAGTTGGTCCTGTTTCTGAATTGATCAGAGATTGCGCCCCAAAGAAACTTGAAGACTGGGTAAATTATTATTTTGAAAGGGTCCACGCGGAAGGATATTTGGAAGAGCTTGGCAAAAAACTCTATATAAAAATCACAGAAGTTATTCAGTATGAAGTTGAAGAGGTCACTGAAAAAGATTGCATTAATTATATCAAGGAAGTTATTCTTGACAGAACTTTTGAAGGATACCAGACAGAGATTCAGACAATTTACGGCCAATTGCAGCAAGCTATTGGCGTTGAAATAAGGCCGGCATCCGATGAATGGGACAGGCTTTATAATGTTGATTTCTATATAATGATAAAGGATAAATTCATAGGATTGCAGATTAAACCGATTTCTTTTGAACATACGTTTGAAGATCATAAATGGAAGGAAATGCAGGAGACAACGCATAAGAAATTCCAGCAGAAATTCGGCGGCAGAGTGTTTATGGTTTTTTCTGTTAAAGAAGACGATAAAAAGAAAATAAAAAATATTGACGTGGTAGACGAAATCAAAAAGGAAATTGAGAAATTACAAATATAATAATTAGCTCGTAGGTAATTTTTATGCGAAAAATGAGAAGTAATGAGCTCAAGGAATGGCGGGAGAAATGCAGGCGTCAGCTCAAGCGAACCTTGAAAGAGCGGATGGATTATGGATTTGTTTATACCTACAAACCAGTCATAGATGATGCTAAATCTCGAGTATTTGATACGATGGCAGAATATAGAAAATGGTGTAAAAAAAATTTACCTCGATATTTAGGATACAGTAGAAAATGAACAAATCGTTACTTGACAGGATTATTGATTTCTACAGGGAATTTGAGAACGCGAATATCGCGGGGGTGCTTGCGCGCAAGAGCAGGACCTTCAACAGATTCCTGAACTGGTGGCTGGGCAGGAAAAGAAGGCAGTTCCTTTCTTCAAAGAACAAGGAAGAGCTGAACGAAAAGCTCGTAAGGTTTTACGCGCCGTTTTCGCTCTTTTACATGAACGCAAGGCCGGAAAAATATCTCGGCCAGGACATACTGGGCAGAAGGGATTTCTTTATAAGGCACGCGAAACCGCGTGCGATCGACATCGGCATGCAGGACGGGTATTTCGTGCGCGAGATGAAGAAGAACGGCATTGACGCGGTAGGAACTGACTGCCTCAGGGTCATGGTCGAAATGGCCGCCAGGTCTGACCCCGGCGGCGAATACCGCAGATGCTTTGCGGAGAAGGTTCCTTATCCCGATAATACGTTCCAGACAGCAATATGTTCACATATTCTGGAGCATGTTCTTAAACCAGAAGATGTTCTAACAGAGGCGCGAAGGATACTGAAGCCCGGCGGCAGGATCATAGTTGTCGTGCCGTTCTTTCTTGACATAGAGCCCACTCATCTGCGGGAATACAATAATAAGGAAAGCCTGGTTGCCGAAGTCGGCAAATTCTTCAGGATAGAGAGCTACCACGAAAAGGTCGGCGAAGGCCATGGTTGCATCGGCATCAAAGAATAAAGCGTGTCAGCGTATCAGAGCAAAAGCAAGGAATATTATTGTAACTCAGGGCTTTAGCCCTGATATCAAACCTGAAGGTTTGAGTTACACTTCAAAGGTAGTCTCCCGCCCCGATGTCTATCGGGGCGAGGTCTCGCCCGCTGAAAGACGGGCGGACAGTGAATTCAGTGCCCTCAGTGTCAAAATAGTTTTTACACTGTAATCATATTCGGGGGTTCGATGGGATATGAAAAATTCATAAAACAGGTGAGCGGGAAGAAAAAGAGCGACTTGATGCTGTTTACGCTGACCACCTGCGGGTGGTGCCAGAAAACAAAGAAACTGCTGAAAGAGCTGGGCGTGGAATATAAATACGTGGACGTGGACCTGCTTGAAGACAAAGACAAGCAGGAAGCCCAGAAAATAATGACGCGCTGGAACCCCAGGTGTTCTTTCCCGACCCTGGTTATTAATAACACCAGGGCCATCACTGGTTTCCAGGAAGACCAGCTGAAGGAGCTTGCGGATAATGCGTGATGTCAGCGATAAAGATATAGATGCTCTCTACGGGATTTTTAAAAAAGACGCGGAGAGCGGCGGGTATTACCTTAATCCCGACACTGGTTTTGCGAAAGAGCTTGTCAGGGGGCTTATTGCAAATGAAGAAAGATACGGCTATCAGTCCTGTCCCTGCAGGCTTGCTTCGGGTATTAAAGAGGAAGATCTGGATATAATATGCCCCTGTGATTACAGGGACGAGGACATTGGGGAATACGGCGCGTGTTACTGCGCGCTTTATGTTTCCGGGGAGATCGCTGAAGGCAAAAAGAGCGCCGGTTCAATCCCGGAGCGCAGGCCGGCTGCAGAACAAAGAAAGAAAATGAAAACGGAAAAAGAAACAGGCAGGATTGAAAATGGCGGCAAGCTTTCTTTGCCTTTACCGGTGTGGAGGTGCAAGGTGTGCGGCTACCTGTGCGCCAGGACAGAACCGCCGGAGATCTGCCCTGTCTGTAAGGTAAAAAAAGACCGCTTTGAGCGATTCCTTTAACCCAATGCAAAATACAGTTTATATAGTTTACAGAGTTTACAAAGTTTATATAGTTTACAGAGTTGAAATCCGTGCCGTAGCCCGCCACGAATATTGGCGGGCGAAGGTCCCTGCGCTAAGCTGCGCAGCAGCTGCAGGGGGCACTTTCGTGTCCCGAAGGGATCCCTTTGGGACTTTCGTGGAAATCTTTGGAGGAGGTTATGCGTAAGTATAGTATCGGGCTGGACTTCGGGACGAACTCGGTAAGGGCGCTTCTGGTTGACGTCTCTGACGGCAGCGAAATAGCCACCCATGTCCACGGTTACGGATCCGGGGACGCCGGCATTATAACCGACCCGAAGGACGCCAACCTTGCGAGGCAGAATCCGGCTGACTGGATAAAGGGAATAGAGGTTTCGGCAAGGAACGTGCTCGCGCAGGCGAAAAAAAAGAAAGGTTTCAGGCCTGATGACGTGATCGGCATAGGGGTTGACACGACCGGAAGTACGCCGGTGCCTGTTGATAAAAGCGGCACCCCGCTTTCGTTTAATAAGGAGTTCAGGAGCAATAAGAACGCGCTTGCGTGGCTATGGAAGGACCACACCGGCATTGCGGAGGCGGAGGAAATAACCGCGCTTGCCGCAAAAGAGCATCCCGAATACCTGGCGAAATGCGGCGGCACTTATTCCTCCGAGTGGCTTTTCTCAAAAATACTCCACTGCATCCGCGTGGACCCGAAGGTGTTTGACGCGGCTTTTTCCTGGGTTGAGTTCGCGGATTACATCCCGGGAAAGCTGACAGGCATAACAGATCCTTTGAAGATGAAACGCAGCGTCTGCGCTGCGGGCCACAAGGCAATGTACAACGAGGGATGGCAGGGCCTGCCATCCGCTGATTTCCTGGCGAAGCTTGATCCGAAGCTGGGGGAGCTGAGGAAGAACAGGCTTTACGCGAAAGCGCGCACATCGGATATTTCAGCGGGAAAGCTCAGCCTTGAATGGGCTAAAAAACTGGGCCTGCCCGAAGGTATTGCGGTCACGGTCGGGGCTTTTGACGCGCACATGGGCGCGGTAGGCGCTGGAATAAGGCCGGGCGTTCTCTCGAAGATCATCGGCACATCCACCTGCGACATGATGGTTGTCCCGCATTCAGAAAAGCTTGCGGATATCCCCGGCCTTTGCGGCATTGTTGACGGTTCGATACTGCCCGGGTATTTCGGGCTTGAAGCTGGCCAGTCCGCTGTTGGCGACATATTCAACTGGTTTGTCAGTAAAAGCGTGCCGGATGCGTACCAGAAAGAAGCCAGTAAGAAGGGCCTGGATGTCCACGCGCTTCTCACAAAGAAAGCGGCAAAGTTAAGGCCGGGGGAAAGCGGGCTGCTCGCCCTTGACTGGAACAACGGCAACCGTACCATTCTGGTAGACGCGCGGCTGACAGGCCTGATGCTGGGCCAGACACTTCACACAAGCGCTGAAGAGATGTACCGCGCCCTGATCGAGGCAACGGGTTTCGGCGCGAAGGTGATAATAAACCGTTTTGAGGAATACGGCGTCAAAGTAAATGAGGTAGTGAACTGCGGGGGTATAGCCGAAAAGAATCCTCTCCTCATGCAGATCTACGCCGATATATTCGGCAGGCCCATGAAGATCTCAAGGAGCGCCCAGACCTGCGCGCTTGGCGCCGCGATATTCGCGGCTGTCGCTGGCGGAGCCTACGGGAGAACCGAGGACGCGCAGAAAGCGATGTGCGGGCTTAAAAAAACAGTTTATACGCCGGATGCCGGGAACCGGATGGTATATGAAAAGCTTTTCGGCCTTTACAGGCAGCTGCACGACGCTTTCGGCGTGAAAGAATATTCGGGCGGTCTTTCGCACGTCATGAAAGAGCTGCTTTCCATAAAAACAGAAGTTAAACGTTAAAAGATTTCCACGAAATCACTCTGCCCGTCTTTCAGCGGGCGAGACTTCGCCCACCTGAAAGGATGGGCGAGGAAACCACGAAAAAGGCTTTTTACAGGGATCTTCGAAAGAGATTTAAATTCCGTCTTACGTCGTAAGTCGTACGTCGTTCGCAAATGATTTTAATAACACGTAAGACGCTCGACGCATGACGCACGACGGTATTATTCATCCCGCTGAATCCCTGTTAAAATGTTTAGGATTTTACCCGTAATCATTTTTAAATAATCACTGCAATCTCTTTTAAAATCACTGTAATCAAAAAAAAGGAGGAAAAGTGATCCTGCTTTGGCCTGTGATTATGCTGTTGCTGGGTATTAAAAAACTGATACTGTTGCTTGTCAGCCTGCACTCCTGGATAGTGTGCCTGATAGCGATATTGATGCTTATGTCCGTGCTTATGTGGGACTTCAAGAAGAAAGGGAGGCATCTTTCATATAACCTTGATTCACCGTTTGAACCAAGCCTTATGCCCGGTATCTGGGCAATAACATCCGTTGTCATACCTGAAATAAGGGATATAGAGCTTCCGTCCGGGACGTATAAGGTGGGTAAGGTGTGCTGGAACTGATTTTGGTTTGCTGGTCAGTCAGTTTGCTGGTTTCCTGGTTTATAATATAAAATTCCTTTAACCAGCTGACCGATAAACCAGCTAACCAGCTAACACGGGAGTATTTGTGTTATACAAAGAAGACTGGGAACAGGCCCAAAAAAGGTTTAAAGCCCTATGGAAGCGCGAGATCATAGACAGGGTGGCGGTGCAGGTTACCGCGCCCAGGAAAGACTCTGCCGGTTCGTCCAGCTGGGATGGGTGGATGCTTATGAGGGAGCGCGATAATCCCGAAATCGCGATCGCCGAATTTGAAAAATATTGCGCCATGACGTATTTCGGCGGCGAGGCTTTCCCGCAACTCTGGATCAACTTCGGCCCCGGGTTCATGGCAACCTATATCGGGGCGGAGCCGAAATTCGCACCTGACACGGTCTGGTTTGAAACACCCAAGGAATGGCAAGAGCTTAAGGATGTAAGGTTTGACGCGGAAAACAAATGGTGGAAACTGACAAAGAAATGCACTGAGCTTTCTTCCGCCGCGGGAAAAGGCAAGTGGATAACCGGAACAACAGACCTGGGCGGACCGCTGGATATAGCCGCATCCCTGAGGGGCACGCAGGCGCTCCTGCTTGACCTTGTTGAATGCCCGGACAGGGTCAAGGCCCTCACCAAAAATATCAACAGTCTGTGGGCTGATTATTACAACGGGTTTTTTGAGATCACTAAGAAGAACGGCATGGAAGGGACCGGGGCGTGGATGGGCCTGTGGTCGCCCCGTAAGTGGTATCCGTTCCAATGCGATTTTTCCGCGATGATCTCCCCCGAGATGTTTAAGGAATTCGTTGTTCCCGACTTGCTGGAACAGTGCAGGTATCTGGATAATCCAATATACCACTGGGACGGGCCCGGGCAGATACCCCACCTTGACCTGTTGCTTGACATACCAAAGCTTGACGGCATACAGTGGGTCCCCGGCGCGGGCCAGCCCGGATGCGAATCGCGGAAGTGGTTCCCTCTTTACAAGCGGATCCAGGAAAAAAAGAAAATGCTCATACTTGGCGGGATCCCGCCCAATAACATAGAGGAGCTTCTGAAGGAAATTTCTCCGAAGGGCCTTTTGATCAGCACCTGGGCTGCTTCCGAGGACGAGGCGAAGGACCTGCTGAGCAAGGCTGCGAAGTGGTCCGCGCGTTAGCGCGGCTAGCGCCGCAAGTTTCACAGTTTCGCGGCTTGAAGGTTTCGCAGTTAAAAATTTGCAATTTGCAATTTGAGATTTGAGATTTGCAATATAAGGGAGAAAAATGATCCACAAGACGGCAATAATACATCCTAAGGCGGAACTGGGCAAGGATTGCGACATAGGCCCTTACGTTATCATAGGCGAACACGTAAAAATGGGCAAGGGCGTCCAGGTTATGCCGCACGCGGTTATCGACGGCTGGACCACCATCGGGGAGGGATGCAAAATATTTCCCCACGCCGTCATAGGCATGATCACGCAGGACCGTAAATACAAGGGCGGCAGAAGTTACGTGATAATAGGGAAAAACACGACGCTGAGGGAATTTGTGACAATCCACATGGCAACGCCGGAAGAGGGAAAGACCGTTGTCGGGGATAACTGCCTTTTGCTTGCCTACTGCCACGTCGCGCACGAATGCATCCTGGGGAACGGCATTATAATGTCGAATGCCGTGAACCTCGGGGGCCACGTGGTCGTTCAGGACAACGCGATAATCGGAGGCATGACAGGCGTGCATCAGTTCTGCCGCGTCGGTAAGTATTCGTTTACCGGCGCTTGCTCTAAGATCTCCCAGGATGTCCCGCCCTATATGCTCGGTGAGGGCAACCCGCTCAAGATCTACAGCCCGAACGTGGTGGGGCTTGAGCGAAATAACTTCTCTGACGAAACCAGGGACGCGCTTAAGAAAGCGTACAAGCTCCTCTATATTTCGGGCCTGAACGTTTCCCAGGCAATCGAGAAGATAAAACAGGACCTGCCTCAGATACAGGAAATACAGGAACTGCTTACTTTTATAGCGGAGAGCGAGCGGGGAATTACCAAATGACCGATTGGATAATTAGTAAGATCCCAGTTTCATTAAAAATTATTTTAGTTTGTTCGGTAATCCTGCTATGGACTATGGTCTATGGACCATGGACTAGTAGCTTTGCGCAGCAAAGCTACTACTTCGGCTACAAGCTTTCCTTCTACAATCTGTTCTCGCCGCAAATGTACGCTTTCCGCCGGGCCCACCAGTTCACGGTCGGCTGCGAAGGCACATATCTCCCCAGCCCCGCGGTTTTCAACATTGAAGCCCAGTATAACTGGATCGACGAAGTGAACGGGAAGGTTTCTTCCCACAACCTGACTGCCTGGGTCATGAGCATCAGCGGGATATCAAATGGCACAGACACCGTGAAGATGCAGTTCAGGCGCTTCGTGAACCTTGTGAACCATGAGCTGGATAACAGCTGCGTCTCGCTCGAATACCAGAAGATCTTTACGGCAGGTTGCGACAACCTGTTCGCCAGGGTTCGGGCAGGCGCCGGTTTCTCCGGGAAACTTCTGCCTTTATACGGGGCGAATTTGCAGTACCAGCCTTCGTCCAATTCGTCAATCAATGTCAACCTGAACTGGCTTGAGGACGGTGAGGATAACCCCGAGTTTGTTTTTAAGCTGCCGGTTTCAGCCGGCATTGAAGGCAGGTTCAGGTCGCAGGATACATATCTGGGATGGCAGCCTGCCGGGGACGGCATAGGCGCTGAATTCGTCTGGGATCCTTTGAAAACGAATATGATGACCAGCAGTGAGGGCAAAATAACGCACTACTGGCTCAAAGGCTACGTCGGCAACCGCTTTCTTTTTTAAGGCGTATCAACGTGTCAGCGTATCAACGTGTCAGAGCAACAACAAGGATTTTTATTGCCCGCCCCTTTGGGGCGAGGTCTCGCCCCGATGGACATCGGGGCGGATAACTCAGGGCTTTAGCCCTGATTCAAATAAGCTCCTTCATTTTTAATTTTGTTCCGAAGGAATCCCTTTGGGACATTTTGCATTTTTAATTAAGACTATGGACAATGATCGCCACTACGGCGACCCGCCGAAGGGGCGAGCGCTGGTCTTGAAAGAAGAAATGTTTAATTGAATTAAATGTTGTAAAATCAGAGGTTTTTGAGGATTAGGGCCAGACTTCGGTTTTTGCAGACTTTCACACAGTTTCATAGAGTTTCTCGGGTTTTCATTTACTGTGTCAGTAAGACCAGGAGTCTCTGCAGAAAAGGTGGTTTAGGATCAAATGAGGCAGATTAATGTTTAAAAGAAGACTAATAGTATTTGGTATATTTTCAATATTGTTGGGTTCATTGATATTAAGTGGGTGCACTCAGAATATCAAATATGGATTTATGATTCCCCAAAAACAGTTTTTTCAAATAGTAAAAACTGTTGCGGTCATCCCTATTTTATTTAATTATTATGAAAATGCGATGATAGTACAAGAAGGATCACAAATAACCCAAGATTGTATTCTTGAAGAATTAAAAAAAATTGGCATATTTAATATTCTTCCCCTTGAGAATACACGGGATTTATGGAAAAAAACTTTAAAAGAAACGCACATGGAAAAATTTTCTAATAATACAATGAGTAAGTTTGATAGGGAGGAATTCAACAATTGTATAAAATATTTTTTAGCAAATGCTAAAGTAGATGCAGGGTTATTAGTAACTTACAGTATAGAAGATGGAAAAGGAACATATTGGGCTTGGAAGTGGTATGCAGGAATCATGTATATGGCACCTTTTTTTACGGAAAACGAACGTACAATTCCAGTGCTAACATTGTTTGCAGAGGAATTCTGGGGACACAATACTTAATTATGATATGAAGATTTGTTAATATCACCGTGCCTCCACGGCAGGTGAGGTAGTAGGGTTGCCGACCTGTCCGCCGAAGTGGCGGAAGTGGCAACCCTCTAATGAAATAATTATATAAGGTAATGATGGTGTGGTCGCCCCTTCGGCGACCAGCCGTCGAGGCTGGAGAGGTGGCCTGTCTGACGAAATTTCAATGTAGTCAGGCCGAGTGTCATACTACACTCTCTCTGGGTAGATTCGGGGGAGAAAGTCGAGTTTCGTAAGATAAAGCTGATGGTGCTGGTCTTGAAAGCCAGTGCTATGAAGGCTATTGAGCGAATCTTTTGTATATAATGATAACTCAGGGCTTTTCGAATACCCGCCTCCGCCTTAAGAATTGGCGGATGCGCCAATATTTAAGGTGCAAATCTTTAAGGAGGGAGCCCTGATATCAAACCTGAAGGTTTGAGTTACATCAAAGGTAGTCTCCCGCCCCGATGTCCATCGGGGCGAGGTCTCGCCCGCTGAAAGACGGGCGGATAGTGAATTCAGTGCCACAGGGATCATCAGCTAAGTTCTGATCCGAAGGTCCTTGCGTTATAGCTCCAGTTTCATCGGAGCTGCAGGGGCACTCAGTGGCAAAATGTATCTTTTTGCGATAGGCGATAGGCGATGAGCGATAAGCGTAAGTTGAAGATAATGATGGTGGCTGGCGAGATTTCCGGTGACCTGCAGGGCGGGATGCTCGCGCAGGCCATAAAAGAACTTGCCCCGAGCGCTGTCCTGTTCGGCATGGGCGGCCAGAAAATGAAGGACGCCGGGGTTGACATCCGTTTTGACGTGCTGCGTCACGCGAGCATAGGTATATGGGAGAACGCTAAAAATTATTTCCTGACAGTCCGCGCGGTATTTAACCGGATGAAAAAAGTTGTTGAAGAGGAAAAGCCCTCCTGCATAGTTCTCATAGATTACCAGGGATTCAATCTTGAGCTCGCGAAGTTCGCGAAAAATAAGGGCATCCGGCTCGTTTATTATATACCTCCCCAGTACTGGGCGTGGCGCACCGGGCAGGCAAAATACGTTTCCCGGCTTATAGACCAGATCATAGCGATACTGCCTGAAGAGGAGGAGGCATACAGGAAAGCAGGAGCGAACGTCACTTTCGTCGGAAGCTCGCTTCTTGAAAGGGTCAGGGTTCCGGGGACGCAGGAAGAGCTGAGGGACACGCTGAGCGTTAAAAAGGGATCGAAACTCATCGCTTTGCTTCCGGGAAGCAGGTTTTCAGAAATTAGAAGGCTTCTTCCGGTGATACTTGGAGCGGCCAGTATCCTGAAGGGAAGGGTTCCTGAGATAGAATTTGTGATGCCGGTTGCAGCACCTTATCTTAAACTAGAGATAGAAACGCAGGTTAAGAGGTCCGGCCTGCCTATAAAAATAACAGACGGCGATGCGTATGAAGTACTGAAAGCCAGTGATATTTCAATTATCTGTTCAGGCCTTGCCACGCTTGAAGCAGCGCTGCTTGGGACCCCGATGGTCGTGGTATACAGGGTGTCTTTCCTGACATCCCTGATAATGAGGATGTTGATACGGATCCCGAATGTCAGCCCGCCGAATATCCTTGCAGGCAGGGCGATAGTTCCCGAACTGTTGCAGGAAAGGGCAAACGCCCGGAACGTGGCTGACACCGCCTGCAACATAATGATGGATCCCGATGCAATAAGCGAAATGAAGAAAAATCTTTCCGGAGCGGTTTCAAGGCTGGGAGGCCCGGGTGCGTCCCGCCGCGCCGCGGAGATAGTGCTGAAAGTGGCAGGCCTTTAGGAATAATTGCAGGAATCTAGATTGGAGGCATAAAAATGTCAGAACTTATTAAAAAAGCAATTGACCTTGCTGTTGAGGCGCACAAGGGGCAGAAAGATTCCCGTGGGGAGGAATATATAGAGCATCCTTTTGAGGTTATGCGCAGGATGATGAGGGATAAAAGGCCTGAGATCGAGCTTGCGGTCGCGGTGATGCATGATATACTTGAGGACACGCCCAGGACCGAAAAAGACATATACAATGCGGTAAGCGCTTGCTGCGCGGACAAGGCCTTGCTGGTTACCGAGGCTTTGAAAGCTATTACAAAGGCAAAAAATGAAGACTACGATGAATATCTTGAAAGGCTTAAAGGGAATGTTATCGCGAGGATGGTCAAGCTGTATGACCTTGAACATAACATAGAGCGGAATCTGAAGACCTTCAAGGAAGATAAAAAAAGCGCGCAGCGCCTCCTGAAATATATCAGGGCGTATGACTATCTTGGCGGCACAAATCAACCTTATACCACCTCGTAGGTGGAACAGGCATTTTTAAAAAAACAATAAAAAGTATTTAAAACTTGACAAATTGAATAAAATGTGTTATAATGTTTCTAATATAACAATTCCTATAGGAATTGTTGACATTAAGATTTTAGCAAAATTATGATTTAACCCCCCGCGGCTTGCCGCGGGGTAATTCAAATATCTGAACGAAGGTAGAGGGGAGCATCGCAGTGAAGAAGCAACTGTTTGAGAACACAGACATTTTGAATTCTAACGAAGCTCATCATCCGCGCAATAGCGCAGAATCTTGTATGTGCTGCGGAATTGCTATGTGCAACTGTCTGCGGATAATGGGCATTGCGGAGGTGTTGTCATAATATAATAAGGAAAGAAATCCGGAAAAGACTTATGGAAACCCTAAGCCCATTATCAGAAGACTGATGGTGGGCTTTTTTTGTTTTTAAAAGGAGGTGATAATAGCTTAAAAATCTGTGTAATCGTTTTTTTGAAATCTGTGTAATCACAGAAAAAAGGAGGAAAATAAAATGTCGGAAAGAAAATTGGATACATTGGCGATTCACGCGGGCCAGGAAAGCCCTGACCCGGCAACCGGAGCAAGGGCAGTGCCTATTTACCAGACAACCTCGTATGTTTTTAAGGATACGGACCATGCGGCAAATCTTTTTGCGCTGAAAGAATTCGGCAACATCTACAGCAGGATAATGAACCCCACAAACGATGTCTTCGAAAGAAGGGTTGCCGCTCTGGAAGGCGGGACAGGGGCGCTGGGCGTGTCTTCGGGCCAGGCAGCCCAGACACTTGCGCTTCTTAATATCACGCAGGTAGGAGACGAGATCGTTTCGGCTAATAATCTCTATGGAGGGACATATCAGCAGTTCCACTATACTTTCCCCAAGTTAGGAAGGAAGGTAATTTTTGTTGAGTCCACAGAACCGGATGAATTCAAAAAGGCAATCAACGCGAGGACCAGGGCAATCTATGCCGAGACAATCGGCAACCCGAAGTTGGACGTGCCTGATTTTGAGGTTCTTGCCAGGATTGCCCATAATGCGGGGATACCCTTTGTTGTGGATAACACCGTCGGCATCGGCCTGACCAGGCCCATAGATTACGGGGCAGACATTCTGACGATATCCGCGACAAAATTCATTGGCGGGCACGGGACGTCAATAGGCGGGGTGATCGTGGATTCGGGAAGGTTTAACTGGGGCAACGGCAAGTTCCCGGAATTTACCGAACCTGACCCCAGTTACCACGGGCTGAAGTACTGGGACGTGTTCGGCAATTTCCCGGGCCTGGGCAATGTCGCCTTTATTATTAAGGTAAGGGTGCAGCTGCAGCGGGACCTCGGCGCAGCCCTGAGTCCTTTCAATGCTTTCCTGTTCCTCCAGGGTTTGGAGACCCTGCCTCTGAGAGTAAGGAAACATTCGGAGAATGCCCTTGAAACAGCGAAATTCCTGGAAAAACACCCTCTTGTTATCTGGGTTAATTACCCGGGATTACCGGACCACCCGAGTTATAAACTCGCAGGCAAATATTTAAAGAGCGGGTATGGAGCCATACTCGGTTTCGGGATCAAGGGAGGACTGAATGCCGGCAAGAAGTTCATTAATTCTGTAAAACTCCTTTCCCACCTTGCGAACATAGGCGACGCAAAAACCCTCGTTATCCATCCTGCTTCAACGACGCATCAGCAGTTAACGCCGCAGGAACAGGAAGAGACGGGAGTGACAGAGGATTATATCCGGCTCTCCGTCGGGCTGGAGGATATCGAAGACATAAAAGAAGACATAGACCAAGCGTTAAAAAAAGCAGCGGACAGCGGCAGATAAAAAAATCCCCCTTATTCCCCCTTTAAAAAGGGGGATGGGGGGATTGGGTTATGGGGAGAAATAATGACGGATAAAAAAGGTATTGGGACTGTTGAAACGCAATATTATACGTTTGCGCATCCGCCGGGTTCATTTATTCTTGAAAACAGTGGAAGGCTTGGTTTGGTTACGCTCGCGTACGAGACGTACGGCAGGCTGAACAACGAAAGGTCAAACGCCGTGCTCATAGCGCATGCCCTGTCCGGAGACGCCCACGCAGCGGGTTTTCACAAAGGTGACGAGAATCCGGGCTGGTGGGATAATATGATAGGGCCGGGCAGGGCATTTGATACCGATAAATATTTCGTTATCTGCTCGAATGTCATCGGTGGATGCAGGGGGTCAACCGGCCCGTCTTCCATAGATCCAGAGACACGCAGGCCGTACGGCCTTGATTTTCCGTCCATAACCATAACGGATATGGTAAATGCCCAGAGACTTCTTATTGATCATCTGGGCATTGAAAAACTTCTTTCCGCGGCAGGCGGTTCAATGGGCGGAATGCAGGTTCTGGAATGGATGGTTTCCTATCCGGGGCGGATCAGAAGCGCCATACCCATTTCCACGGCAGCAAGGCACTCGCCGCAGCAGATTGCTTTTAATGAAGTCGGCAGGCAGGCTATTATGGCTGACGCCAACTGGAAAAACGGTTATTATTACGGGAAAGAACCGCCTGACAGGGGGCTTGCTGTGGCGAGAATGGTGGGGCACATCACTTTTATGAGCGATAGATCAATGGCTGAGAAATTCGGCAGGCAGTTAAAGAACAGGAAAGAATTCTCCATGTTTGGGGCTGATTTTGAAGTGGAGGGATACCTGCAATACCGCGGCAGCAGTTTCGTAAAAAGGTTTGACGCCAATTCCTATCTTTACATCACCAAGGCAATGGATAATTACGATGCGTCCAGGGGCAGGGAACTCAGCGAGGTTTTTAAGGGCATTGACGCGAGAGTCCTGGTCCTGGCTTTCAAATCGGACTGGCTTTATCCGGCATACCAGTCCCTGGAAATTGTCAAGGCCTGCAAGCTTGCAGGGCTGGAAGCCAGTTACTGCGAGACAGGTTCCGCATACGGTCACGATGCCTTCCTGTTAGAGACGGAAGAGGAAACGCATCTTATAAAACATTTCCTGGAGAAGGTTTTTCTCCGGAGGGTGAATGGAGAATATGAGATATAATTCTGCCGGGCCAGAGCAAAAAATAATTTTTGAGCTTGTAAAACCCGGCTCGTCTGTTCTGGACCTCGGATGCGGGGATGGAGAATTACTGTCCCTGCTGGCCAGAGAAAAAAAAGTTAAAGGTCAGGGGATAGAAATAAACGAGAAGTCGATACATGAATGCGTGGCAAAGGGGCTTAATGTATTCCACGGCGACATAGACTCGGGGCTGTCCGATTACCGGGATAAGTCCTTTGACTACGTGATACTCAACCACAGCCTGCAGGAGGCCAAAAAGCCGGAGGTCGTTTTAAGGGAAGCCCTGCGGGCAGGCAGGAAGGCCATAGTGAGTTTCCCGAACTTCGCCCATTACTCGGCGCGCCTGCAGATATTTTTCAGGGGAAAAACTCCCGTTACCCCTTCTCTGCCCCACAGATGGTATGACACGCCCAATCTTCATTTCCTGAGCATTTCAGATTTTGCCGAATATTGCCGGGAGAGGAACATCATGATAGAAAAATCCTTGTTTATCGGAAAGAACAAAGCTGTATATATATTCCCGAACCTGTTTGCGCTGGCAGGAATATTTCTTATCGCAAACGGAAAACCGGGAAAGTTTCTGATGAAAAAGGAGGATGTATGAATGAGTATAGGTATCTTGAACTCAAGGCAGAATTGCTTGCCGAAGGCATCCAGGCATCGGAAGAAGCCCTGAGTGGAGTGGGCAATGAATATAAGGAGCAGAATCATGGTCTGTTTGGATGGGATTTTGAGGACCATGTCGGAACGAGTCTCCCGGATGATTTCATGCTTCCGGATGGAACGATTGTCCAGTTCAGGAAAAACAGCCGCTCGCCGTATAAAGTTTCCGGGAAAGGAAACAACCTGACCCTGTCAAAAGGAGAGGAGGAAATATGCAGAGCCGAATGGCTGCCGAGACCCGCATATTATAATAAGGAAACCGCGAACAACAACAAGATGGTGAAGATCGGGCAGGTAGGGGGCGGGGACTGCCTGTTCTTCTGCTATCAGAATTACTGCAGCCATTTTGCCGGGAACGAAGAATGCCTTTTCTGCAACCTTGTCTCAACCTTAAAGACCTATGACTCTGTGCTAAAAAAGAAGGATACCGAGGATATAGGGGAAGTCGCGGGAGAAGCTTTTTCCGAGGGCAAAGTAAAGCACGTCTTGCTCACCGGCGGATGCTTCAATCATCAGAAAGAGATAGAGCTTGTTGCAGATATTATGAAATCAATACGGAAAAAGACGGGTTTCAGCCGCGTCCCGGGGACAATCCTTCCTTCTCCCGCGAAAGGCGAAGACGAAATAAAGAAATATTATGATACAGGAATTCAAGCGATCGGTTTCAGCATGGAGATATGGGATGAAAAATTATACCAGGCAATCTGCCCGGGAAAATCCAAAAATACAAGCCGCGGGACTTTTGTCAATTCAATAGAAACAGCGGTTAAGATTTTCGGGGCAGGCAACGTATACGGAGTGTTCGTTATGGGATTGGAACCGAAGAGAACATTCCTGGAGGGTGTCAGGGAAATCACAAATATGGGGGCAAACGTTGTTCCGTTCGTATGGTCGCCCAATCCGGGCTCAAGACTCGAAGGTCACAGGGCTCCGGCAGGCGGGTGGTTTGTTGAAACAACGCTGGAAGCCTCAGAAATAGTATGTAACGCAGGAGTCCCGTCAGGAATTGAGAACCATTGCTATAAATGCGACGGGAACTCCCTGCTCCACGATGCACTGCGCTTAAAAGGAATTGAGTAATCCCCCTGCAATCCCCCTTTATAAATCCCGGTTATATCAGTATGGGATCCCGTATGCGAATGTATCGGGAAGGGGGAATAAGGGGGATTTGAAAACGGAGGCATAAATGGGCCGGGAATTTAGCAACGTGCTTGAGACTATCGGCAGGACGCCGCTTATCAGGTTAAACAAAATGACGAAAGAGATCAAATCAAAGATATACGTCAAGGCTGAATCGTTCAACCCGGGCGGAAGCGTAAAAGACAGAATAGGCCTTGCCATGATAGAAGCAGCTGAAAAAGAAGGACTTGTAAAACCCGGAGGTACGATTGTCGAGGCTACAGCAGGCAATACCGGCGTTGGTCTTGCGCTTGCGACTGCAATCAAGGGTTACAGGACGATATTTGTCATACCGGATAAAATGAGCGAGGACAAGGTCGTCCTGCTGCGGGCATACGGGGCAGAAGTTGTCATTACTCCGACTTCCGTGCCTCCGGATTCTCCGCAGAGCTATAACGGGGTGGCTGACAGGCTTGCCAGGGAAATACCCGGGGCATTCAGGCCCAACCAGTTTGCCAATCCGAACAACCCCCTTGCCCATTATCAGACGACCGGCCCGGAGATCTGGAAAGACTCAGGCGGCAGGGTTGAGGTGTTTGTGGCGGGAATGGGCACAGGCGGCACAATTTCGGGAATAGCAAAATATCTAAAAGAGAAAAAATCAGGCATAATCATAGTCGGGGCAGACCCTGAGGGCTCAATACTTTCAGGGGACAGCCCCAGGTCGTATAAGGTGGAGGGAATCGGGGAGGATTTCATACCCAGGACGTTTGACCGCCAGATAGTTGACGAAATGATACGAGTCAGCGACAAGGAATCGTTTAATACAGCCAGGCGGCTTGCCAGGGAAGAGGGCATTCTTGCAGGCGGCTCGTCCGGAACAGCCGTTGCAGCCGCCCTGAAATTCGCAATGCGGCTGGAAAAACCGAAATACATAGTTGCGCTCCTGCCTGACACCGGCAGAAATTACCTGACGAAGATATTCTCAGACTCCTGGATGCAGGAGAACGGCTTCTGGGAAGGCAGGGACATAAGGCCGTTAAAGGTCGGGGAAATCCTTGCGAAGAAGAAAGATTTCCCGCGGATGATTTCTGTCAGCCCGAAGGATATTCTAAGCAAGGCGGTAAGGCTGATGCATAAATACGGCATTTCGCAGATTCCTGTAGTTGACAGGGGAAAATCCGTGGGCAGCTTAGACGAGGCGTCCCTGATGAAACTCCTGCACGACGGAATAGATTTCAGCAAGCAGAATATTTCTGCGGTTATGGGCAGGCCCCTGCCGGTGCTTGATGAGGAAACAGACGTATCAGAGGCATACAGAATACTCCTGTCAGGCACGACCGGCTTTATTGTTGCCAGAAAAGGCGTGTCTGCCGGGGTTATCACCAGGACGGATTTAATAAATTACTGGATCATAAAAAAGGAGGGCGGATGAGATTTGAGACAAGGGCGATACATTCTGGCCAGGACCCGGATTCGGCAACCGGAGCGGTCATCGTGCCTGTTTACCAGACATCCACATACAGGCAGGATGCGATAGGAAAGCACAAGGGCTATGAGTATTCGCGCACGGGAAATCCGACGCGAAAGGCGCTTGAGGACGCCCTTGCCTCTCTGGAAGGCGGAAAGCACGGGCTTGCCTTTGCTTCTGGGCTTGCCGCAACGACGGCCGTGTTCAGCATTTTAAAAAAAGGAGACCACGTTATAGCCGGGGATGACATTTACGGCGGGACCTACAGGCTGCTTGAAAAGGTATTCAGGCGCTGGGGCCTAGAAGTCACCTACGCGGACGCGGACGACGGGGACGCCTTTCAGGGTGCGGTCCAGGAGAATACAAAACTCATCTGGATTGAAACGCCCACTAATCCGCTTCTGAAAATCGTTGATGTTAAAAAGCTTTCCGAGATAACAAAAAAGGAAAATATAATTCTTGCGGTGGACAACACGTTTGCAACCCCTTATTTTCAAAGACCTCTTGAGCTTGGGGCTGATATCGTTGTCCACAGCACGACAAAATACCTGTCAGGGCACAGCGATATAATAGGCGGCGCCGCAATAACTTCAAGGCAGGATATATACATAGATTTGAAGTTTTACCAGAATGCCGCGGGAGCGGTTCCGGGCCCCTGGGATTCCTGGCTTGCTCTCCGCGGAATTAAAACCCTTTCCGTCAGGATGAGAGAACATGAAGGCAATGCCTTATATTTAGCCGGTTACCTTTCGGGGCATCCACGTGTAGAGAGGGTCTATTATCCCGGGCTGCCAGGGCACAGCCGGCATAAGTTAGCAAAAGAACAGATGAGCGGTTTCGGCGGGATGATAAGCTTTGAACTGAAAGGCGGTTTTCCCGAAGTTGAAAAATTCGTCTCCAGGCTGAAAATATTTTTACTTGCAGAAAGCCTGGGCGGAGTGGAATCACTTGTTTGCTATCCTCCAAAGATGACGCACAGTTCTTTTTCCGCGGAAGAGAGGGCGAAAAGAGGGATCAAGGATAATTTAATAAGGCTTTCCGTGGGCATAGAGCATAAAGATGACCTCAAAGACGATTTAGAGCAGGCGCTGGGGTGAAATATGACGCTTTTTATAGACTTCTAAAAAATACATTGAGACTTGACAAATCGGAAAAGGTGTGTTATAATGTTATTATGACAATTCCTATAGGAATAGTTGACAATAATAAAACAAAGGAGGAAAGAGCTTATGGCAGAGAAAGTAAGTTTTAGTCCAGTTGGTGAAAAGGAAGTTACGCGAGCAATAGCAGAATCTTTTTTGAAGCAATTTCAGGATTATGCTGACAGCGACGTAATCATTGTAGGGGCAGGTCCGTCCGGGTTAATGGCCGGAAGAGATCTGGCGAGTAAGAAAATTAAAGTTTTAATAATAGAGAGAAATAATTATCTCGGAGGAGGTTTCTGGATAGGTGGTTATCTGATGAACAAGGTTACGGTGAGGTCCCCGGGAGAAAAAGTCCTTGAAGAACTGGGCGTGCCGTTTGAAAAGGCGGTAGAGGGATTATTCGTAGCAGACGGTCACATGCTTGTTCAAAACTGATTGCCGCTGCCTGCGATGCAGGCGTGAAGTTTGCAAATATGACTATTTTTGACGATGTAATTTTGAGAGAAAACAACAAAGTTGGCGGCGTGGTAATTAATTGGACGTCCGTATCTGCGCTTCCCAGAGAGATTACCTGCGTGGACCCCGTTGGTCTGGAATCGAAACTGGTCATCGATGCCACGGGCCACGATGCAGTGGTGGTGAAAAAACTCGAAGCAAGAGGTCTAACTAAAACAAAGGGTTTTGGAGCAATGTGGGTGGAAAAATCAGAAGACCTGCTGGTGGAACACACAGGGGAAGTACATCCCGGGCTTGTCGTTGCAGGGATGGCTGTAACCACTACTTACGGTTTGCCGCGAATGGGTCCAACTTTCGGAGCGATGCTTTTGTCCGGCAGAAAAGCGGCAGAGTCTGCGACGCAGATGTTAAAAAAATGAAGAAGTTCCACATTATTTATTTGTATGGTGAGCCTTCAACGGAAAATTTACAGGTGAAAGAACTCGGTGAATATTTGAAGGGAAAGTTACCAGGTTTAAAAACAGAGGTTCGTCAGGATTTTTTTCTTCATCATCTCAAGAGGTTTACGCAGAGCCAAATGGAGGAAAGAATAGAAATTCTTGCAGAGGGTTTTGCAAGAACAAGGGTTCACAACATTGGAAGGGATACAGGGGAAGGGGCACCTTTGCCGATGGAGATTCAGTACGAAATTAAAAATATTGAAAATCCAGCTGCTCGCAAGCGCGGCATTCTTTATGATGGTTTTTATGTCCAGAATCTTCTAAAAGAACTAATCCCGGCACAAGAACGGACTCCGGAGCATATTCATATAAATTTTACGAACCAACTGTTGGGAACGATGGGTGATGACAATCGCTATCATACCAGGGTAGCGATATATGGCTATCCTGTGCTGATTTCTACGACCGGGGTTGTTGAAGCACCGGCAAAACCCAAGGAGTTTTATGTATTGAAAGAAAAATATCACACCATGGGAATGGGTGAAGTTGGGATTCAGAGACTCAAAGAGGAATTCAGGGAAAAATTCATTGACTACAACGATAGTCGTCTTACGGAAGTGTTAAAAGGATATGTTTTGCAGACTTTATTTTATTATTTGGCAGGAGACCCTTTTTGTCAGGACAAGAATTGCCGGCTTTTCAATGCACACTGGCAGGAAGAAATGATTCATGCGCAACTCAAGACCCCCTATGAATTATGCACCTTTCATAGAGGAATTTTAGAAAGAATGATAGAAGAGGAGGAAATAAATGCAAGAGATATTAAATGAATTTGAGGATTTAGAAACTAAGAGCGCGGAAGAAGTTGTCAAATGGGCACTTGAGAAATACGGCGATAAAATTGCCTTGGCTTCAAGTTTTGGAGCAGAGGATATGGTATTGACGGATATTATATTGAAGATTAATTCTCGTCCGATGCTTCGATCGGACTCTCCGAAAGCGAGAATTTTTACTCTCGATACCGGAAGACTTCCACAGGAAACCTATGAGGTTATGGAAAAGACAAGAGAAAAGTATAAAGCAAAAATCGAAGCCTATTTTCCGGACACGTCCTCTGTAGAAAAAATGACCGAGGAGCATGGACCAAACCTGTTTTATAAAAGTGTTGACCTGCGCCATTTATGCTGTAAGGTAAGAAAAATTGAGCCGTTGAACCGTGCTTTTTCAGGTCTGTCGGCATGGATATGCGGTCTCAGGAAGGAGCAGGCGGTGACCAGGGCAGGGGTCAAAAAAATTGAAATAGATGAATCCCACGGAGGAATTATTAAGATTAATCCGCTGGCTGACTGGACTGAAAAAGATATTTGGAATTATATCAAGAAGAAAGACGTGCCTTATAATAGTCTGCACGACAAAGGCTATCCGAGCATCGGATGCGCTCCATGCACGCGGGCAATAAAACCCGGAGAAGATGTAAGAGCCGGGCGCTGGTGGTGGGAGAAGCCGGAACAGAAGGAATGCGGGCTACATTCGAAGAAACAGGGGGAGTAATGAACGCAGAAATGAATTACAGAATTGAACCGCATGGCGGGAAATTGTTAAATAAAATGGTAACTGAAAAAGAAAAACAGCTTCTCAGAGAAAAGGCGTTTACTCTCAAAAGTATCAAATTAAACAGGAGACAGATTACTGACCTGGAAATGATCGCTATTGGCGCTTTCAGCCCTTTAGAAGGATTTATGGGCAAAGAAGATTATGAGAGTGTTGTTCATAATATGAGGTTGGCAAGCGGACTGGTCTGGTCAATCCCGATTACCCTGGCAGTAGATAGAGATGAAGCAATCCGCCTGGAATTAGAAGAAGATATTTCTCTGCTGGACGAATTTGGCACGGTCCTTGCGGTTCTTCATTTGAAAGAAAAATATACTTACGACAGAGAATTAGAAGCAGAAAAAGTATATCGCACAAAGGATTCAAGGCATCCCGGAGTTAACGTTCTTTATTCACAGGGAGACATTTTTCTTTCAGGAAACATAAGCGTTATTGAAACACCGAGGCATATCGAATTTACTCAATATTACCTGACCCCGGAACAGACCAGAAAAATATTTGAAGAGAGGGGTTGGAACACAGTGGTTGCATTTCAGACAAGAAATCCAGTGTATCGCGCACATGAATACATACAAAAATGCGCCTTAGAAATTTTTGACGGATTGTTTCTCCATCCGATAGTCGGCGAAACAAAAGGGGATGACATACCAGCTCACATCAGGATGAGGTGTTACGAAGTGTTATTAGAAAAATACTATCCCCAGAACAGGGTTGTCTTAGCAATAAATCCAGCCAGTATGCGTTATGCAGGACCGAGAGAAGCAATCTTCCATGCATTGGTGCGAAAAAATTATGGCTGCACGCATTTTATAGTAGGAAGGGACCATGCCGGAGTGGGCAATTATTACGGCACTTATGATGCACAAAAAATATTTTTGGATTTCAAACCAGAAGAAATCGGAATTACGCCGTTATTTTTTGAAAATACTTTTTATTGCCAGAAATGCAGGAACATGGCATCAGCTAAAACCTGCCCGCATGGTGCAGAGGAAAGAATTATGCTCAGCGGAACAAGAGTGCGGGAAATGCTACAGGAAGAAGAAATTCCCCCTCTTGAGTTTACCCGGCCTGAAATTGCAAAAATATTGATAGAGGGCATGAAAAAGAAAGTTAAGGATTTTAACATTTAAAAATGATTAAAATAATTCTATTAATTATCGCGGTGATATTTTTCGCGATGAATATGGGCGGGAGCGGCATTGCCCCTTCCTTTTCGGCAAGTTACGGCGGTAGAATGATAAAGAAAAAATTTGCCGTAATTCTGTTTACGGTATTTGTGCTCCTGGGTGCATTCGTTGCCGGAGGAAATGTTGTCAAAACCTTAAGCGGCGGCATAGTGCCAAGAGAATTTATCAATCTTGATACGGCACTAATTATGATTTTTTCAGCTGCACTAACACTTTCTTTGGCTAATTTATTAAGAATACCAGAATCAACAAGCATAGTGACAGTCGGAGCAGTAGTAGGAACAGGCATATTTTTTAGACAGATCCTTTTAAGGAACTTATTTCCGATATTTTTAGCGTGGATTATTCTGCCAGTCATATCTTATGTTCTGACTTATTATCTTTACAAATCAATCTATCCGCCTTCCAGTAAAAATTTATGGGTCTATGAAAAATTCTTTGCTAAAGAAAAAGGTTTAAGATTATTTACCATAATTGCAAGTTGTTACGGTGCATTTGCAATCGGTACAAACAATGTTGCTAACGTTGTAGGACCCCTGGTTGGCGCCGGGATGATAAAACCTGCTTCGGGATTTTTGCTGGTTTCACCGTTTTTTGGATTAGGAGCGCTTATTTTAGGAAAAAAAACCATAGAAACTTTTAGTAATGAGATTATTCCGCTGGGTAATATTTCTGCTCCGTTAATCGTGTGCGTTACGGGGACATTGCTCATTTTTGCATCAGTTCTCGGTTTCCCCTTTCCTTACGTTCAATTGACCTGCCTGTCTATTTTAGCGATCAGCAGCGTAAAAAATGGATATAAATATACGATGAACCATAAGGTCGTGAGGAAGATATTTATAATTTGGACCATAACTCCTCTGATTTCCGCCGGAACGGCTTTTCTGCTTCTATCGTTATTGTTAAGGAGATAAAGTTGCTATATTTAAATAAAGAACAATTCCAGGAGATGACAGGACACTGCCGGGAAGAATATCCTAAGGAATCTTGCGGGATTCTTGCAGGTAAGATTAGTCCACAGTCCACAGTCGACAGTCAACGGTTAAAATTGGTAAATAAAGTGTATAGGATGGCTAATGTTTCAGAAAAACCAGAAATCTGCTATTTTATGCGTCCAGCAGAACAATTTAAAGTATTTAAGGAGATGCGGACTCTGGGAATAGAAATGTTGGGAATTTATCATTCTCATATCGGAACACCTGCTTATCCATCACAGCGAGATTGCGAGATGGCATTCTATCCCGAAACATCCTATGTAATAGTTTCTTTACAGGATTTCAATAAGCCTGAAATCCGCTCTTTTAAAATTTTAGATGGCAAGATTAAAGAAGAAAAAATTATGGTACAGGAGAATTGAAATGGAAGAGAAACAAAAAATAGATGTTGAAGAGTTGAAAAGGGGCGGGGTGGTAAAATTAAAAGGCAAGGATATGTTTGCTATGTGGATTAAAACTGCATGCTGCAATTTGACTTCTAAACAACTGGAGAAAATTGCAGACATCGCAGATAAATATGCGAGGGGCCTAATTTTGTTTACTACGAGGCAAATTCCAATAATTCCGTTCGTAGAGCTGAAAGATGTAGACACGGTGAAAAAAGAACTCAGTGAAGTCCATTTGCAATTAGACCGATGTGGACCCCGCGTAAGGAATATCAACGTCTGCTATGATATTAATATTTGCCCTGAAGCAGTGACTAATTGCATATCATTGGGTGAAAAGCTGGAAAAATATTTTTATGACCCTGTACTGCACAAAATAAAAATTGGTATTGCCGGATGCAGGAAAGACTGTATCATTTCCCGTGTTTTAAACGATATCAGTTTTATCGGAGTGGGAGCTTTAGCCTCGTCAGTAGCAGAACCCTCGGGTTTGTATGACGCTTATGCGGGAGGCAGATTGGGGCTAAACCCTTTTGTGGGCATAAAAATGGCTGCGAATCTTTATGAAGAAGAATGCATTAAATTCGTTCAGAACTATTTTGACCTTCTCAAAAAAGAAGGTAAAGAAGGAGAAAGATCTGCTGACCTTATAAATAGACTCGGCGAGGAAAGAATAAGGCAGGAACTGAATAAAAACCTGCATGAAATGGTATCCGGCGAAACAATCATATGCGAGACCAAGCTAAAGGAAAAGGAGACATACAGAAAGATAATTTTAAGGATTCGTGCAACCTGCGGAGAAGTGAGTTCTAAACAGGTAAGAAAGATTGCAGAAATTTCTCAGAAGTATGGAAAAGGATTTATCCATTTTGCAGTCAGGGGAGCTCCCGAGATTCCCTGTGTAGATAAGGGAAACCTTGATATTATCAAGAAGGAATTACAGGAGGTGGGTCTGCAGGTATTAGGCAAAGGAATTGACAACATACAGACATGCTTTGGAGACTATTGCACTAACAGCGCCTGTGATACCCAATCATTATTAAGGAAGGTAGAGAAAAAGATTGAGGAATCAGGAATAAATGACCTCAATATAAAAATTTCTGGCGCGGGCTGCCCAAATTCCTGCGGTATCGCTCATCTGAACGATATTGGGTTTATGGGAATAGTTGAACCTGAAGTAGATGCAGAGAGGTGTGATGGATGCGGCATATGTGAAAGGGTTTGCAGGAGGAAGGCAATAAGAATAGCAGACAAACTCGCGATAATCGACAAAAACAGATGTAGTTATTGCGGCGACTGCATAAGATCCTGCCCCTTTGATGCCATAGGAAAAAAAAGAAAAGGATTCGCCATTCTGGTTGGCGGCAGAGAAGGTGAGGACACAAGATTGGGGCAGGTAATCGCTGAGTTTTTAACTGAAGACGAAGTTCTTCGGATTGCTGAAAATATCTTGAAAATATTGGAGGAAAAGAATGCCAATGTGTCCACCATTATTGACGAGGTTGGAATAGAGAAATTCAAAGAAATGCTCGGAGTCCAGTGAATATTAATGAATTTTGCAAAATTCAGTAATAAAATTAACTTAGGAAGAATTTTCCTGGTAATTGCAGGGACTCTTTTAGTAGGAATTGCAATTCTTGGAATTTTTCTGCCCCTTTTGCCGACAACCCCATTTCTTCTACTTGCCGCTGCTTGCTATGCAAGAAGTTCGACAAAACTTTATAACTGGCTCTTGAATAATAAATATTTTGGAGAATATATCAGAAACTATCGTGAAAGGAAGGGGATACCATTAAAAGTAAAAATTGTATCCATATCACTTTTAATTTTAACGATAGGATATACCTCAATTTTCGTGACAAAGATATGCTGGGTTAGAATATGTTTATTTCTGATAGCACTCGGGGTGAGCATACATATATGTTCTTTTCCGACTCTAAAGGTCGGAGATAGGAGGTAGGACAATGTCAATAGGAATTTCAATCAATGGTAAAAAAGAAATTTTGGAAAATGAAATGAGCATCCTTGAACTTCTAAGGAAAAAAAATATTCGTCCAGAGGTGGTTACAGTAGAGTTAAATGAAAAAATAATCGAGCGCAAAGATTATCAGACAATTATTCTTAAAGAAAGTGATATGCTTGAGTTAGTTTATTTTATGGGGGGTGGAGGGATGTCCGACAAATTGGTGGCAGAAAATGTTTTAGAATTAATTGGCAATACGCCGATGGTAAAGTTAAGAAAGATAGCCGGGGGAGAAATGGCAGAAATTTACGCAAAGTTAGAACATTTTAATCCCGGAGGCAGTATAAAAGACAGAATATGTCTTTCTATGGTTGAAGATGCGGAAAAGAATGGAAAATTAAAACCAGGTTCAACAATTATTGAACCAACTTCAGGAAATACGGGGATAGGTCTGGCAATGGTCTGCGCAGTCAAGGGGTATAAATGCATTTTGACTATGCCCGAATCTATGAGTCTCGAACGAATATTCATCCTGAAATCTTATGGAGCAGAAGTAATTTTGACTCCAGCCATTGAAAGTATGGCTGGTGCAATAAAAAAAGCGGAAGAAATTCTTGAAAAAACAAAAGATGCTTTCATGCCCCAACAGTTCAATAATCCAGCCAATCCCGAGATCCACAGAAAAACCACTGCCGAAGAAGTATTAACCGCCACAGACGGCAGATTGGATGCTTTTGTGGCTGGCGTGGGAACGGGCGGAACGATTACCGGCGTGGGAGAAGTTCTTAAAAAGAAGAACCCTAACATAAAAATTGTGGCTGTTGAACCTTCTACTTCAGCCGTGCTGTCTGGCAAAATCGCCGGCCCGCATAAGATTCAGGGAATCGGCGCAGGGTTCGTTCCTAAAGTTCTTAATCGCGAAATAATCGATGAAATAGTTACGGTAGATGATGACCAGGCATTTCAGATTACAAAAAGACTGGCGAGGGAAGAAGGTTTGTTTGTCGGTATTTCCGCCGGAGCAGCTGGTTTCGCCGCACTCAAAGTAGCCGGGGATTTAGGAAAGGGAAAACGGGTAGTCGTGATTTTTCCTGACACAGGTGAAAGATATTTCAGCATGGAACAGTATTTTACTGCATAGGAGCGAAACGATGGACGAGATAGATGAAAAATTAGATTTACGTGGAATAATCTGCCCGATGAACTTTGTCAAGACGAAGCTTAAACTCGAAGAAATGCAATCAGGGCAAATTCTGGAAGTAATACTTGACGATGGTGAACCAGTCAGGAACGTTCCCGGCAGCGTCAAGGAGGAAGGACACGAGATTTTAAAAGTTGAAAAACTCGACAACGGTTTTAAATTGTTGATTAAAAAAAGTAGCAAATAAGAGGATACCATGTCTTATGTGAAAGGATTGAAATGTCGGGAATGCGGCAGGCCATATCCAAAAAAGGCAATATATGTGTGCGAGTATTGTTTTGGTCCATTAGAAGTAGATTATGATTATACAGGGATCAAAAAGATTCTGACACGCAAAATAATTTCTTCCCGCCCGAAGAGTATATGGAGATACAGAGAATTGCTGCCGATTGACGGCGAGCCGGTGGTGGGTATCAATTCAGGATTTACGCCATTAATAAAATCAAAGAATCTCGGGAAAGAACTTGGCGCGAGGGAATTGTACATTAAAGACGATTCAGTCTGCCACCCCACGCTCTCATTTAAAGATCGGGTTGTGTCCGTAGCTCTTACAAGAGCGGTGGAATTCGGTTTTGACACGGTTGCCTGTGCTTCTACGGGCAATCTGGCGAATTCAGTTTCAGCGCTGGGGGCAGTGGCGGGCTTGAGAAGATTCGTGTTTATTCCGGCTGATTTAGAGATTGGAAAAGTAATAGGTTCCCTTATCTATTCTCCCCGGGTTGTTGCTGTAGAAGGCAATTACGACGAAGTCAACCGTCTGTGCGCCGAGGTAGCCGGTAAATACAAATGGGCATTCGTAAATATTAATATACGGCCATATTATGCCGAAGGTTCAAAGACATACGGCTTTGAAATTGCAGAGCAACTTGGGTGGCGTGCACCCCGGCATATCGTAGTGCCGGTAGCGAGTGGTTCGCTGCTTTGCAAAATCTATAAAGGATTAAAAGAATTTAAAAAAATAGGTCTAATTGAAAAAGTAAATACCAGACTTTATGCCGCACAGGCAAAGGGTTGCGCTCCTATTGCTGCCGCAATAAAGGAAGGCAGCGAAATTATTAAGCCTGTTAAGCCAAATACTATTGCAAAGTCCCTTGCCATAGGCAATCCCGCAGATGGATATTATGCTTTCAAGGCAGTGACGGATACCGGAGGATGGGCAGAGGAAGTAACTGACGAAGAAATTATAGAAGCAATGAAATTGCTTGCTCAGACCGAAGGAATTTTTACGGAAACTGCCGGTGGAGTGACAGTGGCAGTTACAAAAAAATTGATTGAATCCGGCAGAATACCGAGAGAAGAGTCAATCGTGATTTGCATTACAGGCAACGGGTTAAAAACCCAGGAAGCAGTAACGGGAAAAGTGGGGAAACCGATAAGAATAAAGCCGAATCTATCTTCATTTGAAGCAGCGGTGAAGTTATAAACGTAGTGGTCGAGCTTGCTCGACATAAGAAAAGGAGGAATATTTATGAGTGTAAAAGTAAGAATACCGACACCCCTGCAGAAACTTACAAAGAATCAGCCTGAGGTCACCTGCACGGGGGAGAATGTCGGGGCGTTATTGGGAAACCTTGAGAAGGACTATCCTGGAATCGGTGAGCGGATTTATGATGAGAAAGGAAAGATAAGACGGTTTATCAATATCTATGTAAACGAACAGGACATCAGGTTTCTGGATGGGGACAAGACTCCACTCAAAGACGGGGATGAGGTTTCCATAATTCCTGCGATTGCGGGTGGATAATAGGGACTGTCCCAGTCCCTATAGGTCATCGGGACGGGACTGTCCCTTTAAATGAGGGAGCCATTGATATGAACTTAACCGAAGAACAAATAGAAAGATACAGCCGTCAGATAATTTTGCAGGAAATCGGGGGCGCGGGACAGAAAAAAATAATGCAGGCGAAGGTTCTTATTGTTGGATGCGGCGGGCTCGGTTCGCCCTGCGCATTTTATCTTGCCGGCGCGGGAGTGGGTAAAATCGGGCTTGTGGACAGCGATAAAGTGGAACTGAACAATCTCCAGCGTCAAATCTTGCATTTTACCAAAGACGTTGGAGTATCCAAGGCTGAGTCAGGAAAGGAAAAATTGAACGCTTTCAATCCGCAGGTTGAGGTAGTTCCTTATAAAACCAGGCTTACTTCACGGAACATTATGGAAATAATAAAGGATTATGACATAGTGGTGGATGGAAGCGACAATTTTCCTACGCGCTACTTAGTTAACGATGCCTGCGTTCTTTCTAATAAGCCATTTTCACATGCGGGAATTTTGCGTTTTGACGGACAGGCAATCACCATTATTCCTCACGAAGGGCCCTGCTACCGATGTTTGTTTTCTGAGCCGCCGCCGCCCGGGCTTGTTCCTTCCTGTCAGGAGGCAGGAATACTGGGCGTGGTGGCAGGTATGCTGGGTATTATTCAGGCGACAGAAGTTTTAAAATTTATTCTCAGAAAAGGTGAATTGCTGGTCGGGAAATTACTTGTTTTTAATGCTTTGGAGATGCATTTTAGAAAAGTGAATGTGCGCAGGGATAAGAATTGCCCTGTGTGCGGGGACAATCCCACCGTGACGAAGTTGATTGATTATGAACAATTCTGTAGTTTACAAGGGAGGTGAGTTTGATGGCTATTAAAGTAAGAAGAGTGGTGAAATTGACTTTTCCGCAGAGACTTATCAAGGAACCGGTAACTTTTAAAATGGCGAAGAAATACGGCATAATTCCCAACATTCGCCGTGCGAGAGTTACTGAGAAAATCGGAGAAATGATTCTTGATCTGGACGGAGAAGAAAAAAATGTAGAAAAAGGGATTAAGTATTTAGCAAAATTCGGGGTTAAGGTTGAACCCGTGGAGGGAGATGTAATTGAATAGAAAAAGTGGGCAACATCAGAAATATAAGAAACCACAGGTAATAAAGGGGTAAATATGAGATCTAACTCAATTATTTTGATATTGGTTTTCGGCATATTGTGCGGTATCCGGAGTTATGCTCAGGAGGTGAAGTTGGAACCAATTATTGTGACTGGAACAAAGATTCCGCAGGAATTTAATAAATTGCCAAGGAAAATAACTATAATAGACAGCGCACAAATTGAAAGAATTAAGCCCGGTTCTTTAAATGAAGTTTTAAATTTAATCGCCGGTGCGGATATGCAGGAAAGAGGACAGAACGGCATACAGGCAGACATAACAATGAGGGGTTCTACGTTTCAGCAGGTTCTTGTGCTTGTGGACGGAGTGCGGGTATCTGACCCGCAAACTTCCCATAATATAATGAGTCTCCCCATAACGCTGGGTTCAGTTGAAAAAGTTGAAGTTCTCCATGGCCAGGGTTCATCGCTTTACGGCCCCGATGCATTTGCCGGGGCTGTTAATATAATTACGAAAAAACCGAAAAATGCCGCAGAGGCGAAGCTTAATTATGGAAGCTATGGTACATGGGACGGTTCCGTTTCTTTTGGTAGAAAATATAAGGCACTCGGCGGCTATTTTTCAGTTGAAGGAAAGAAATCAGATGGTTTTAGTTATGACCGTGATTTTAACGTTTTCAACCTATATTTAAATTCAAGCCTTGATTTAGACTGGGGTGAAGTAGGATTCACTTATGGATTTTCGAACAAGGAATTCGGAGCATATGATTTCTATTCTCCTTTTATGAACAAACCGTCAAGGGAATGGACAAAAACCGATCTTGTGAATGTGCAGTTTACAACAGACATAAAAGGAATTATATTGCAGAACAAAACATATTCCAGAAGCCACGAGGATACATTTATGTACGACCTCAGAACTCCCAATTTATTCGTGAATCATCATGTCAATCGTTTATGCGGCAACGATTTCCAGATAAGGCTTAAAAACTTAGTTTTGGGTAATGAGGTAATCGTGGAAAGCATAAAAAGTTCGAATATCGGTGATCACTTGAATTACAGAGTCGGCCTTTACGGTGAATATTCATGCATCCCCCTTGGATTCTTTAATTTTAATATAGGTCTTAGAGGAGATTACCATTCTGTTTATGGGTTTGAATGGGCGCCTTCTCTTAATGCCTCTTACCGGATATTATCAAATTTGAGATTGTACTCCTCAATTGGCAGGGCGTTTCGCGCCCCCTCTTTTACAGAATTGTATTACACAAGTCCATCCAGTAAAGGCGATCCTGACCTGAAGGCAGAAACCAATTGGTCATATGAAGCGGGATTAAATTGGACTCCAAAGAACTGGGTTTCCGCTTCCCTCGCATTTTTCTTAAGGGATGAAGCAAATGCGATTGATTGGGTAAAAGGTGACCAACCCGGCAATAGCCAGACATATTTTGCGCAGAACATAGGCCAGTTGGTAATGAGAGGAATAGAGGCGGAGGCAAATTTTTTATTAAAGCCTGTAAATCTATCCCTGGGATATTCCTATATCAATTCGCAGAGCACAACTTCTCAGAGTTACATTTCCAAATACGCGCTGCGATATCCGGAGCATCAAGCGACCATAAAAATTACCCACCCGCTTTTACTGGGTATAAATCAATCCTGGGCAGGAATATTCAAGCAAAGGCCCGCGGAGGCGGGTTATTTCCTGCTTTCCTCCGCAATCTTTAGGAAAATCGGCAATATTGATATATTTGTAAAGGGGACTAATCTGCTCAACACTCAATATCAGGAAGTTCTTGGCGTTGCTGGCCCCGGAACATGGATCTGGAGCGGGTTAAACTGGGGGATATAGAACCATTTTGCTTGACAAATTAAAAGATATGTGCTATAATATTTTTCAATAATCCCTATAAGAATGGTAGACATTTACAATAAAGGAGATAATTATGAAGCTTTCAACAAAAACTCGTTATGGCACAAGGGCAATGCTTGAACTTGCTTTAAACTATGGGGAAAAACCTTTATCAATTAATAAAATTGCAAAAAATCAGGAAATTTCAGAGAAATACCTGGAGAATTTACTTATTATTTTAAAAACCGCAGGATTGGTGAAAAGCGTCCGCGGCGCAAAAGGAGGGTATGAGCTTTCAAGGCCGCCTGGCGAAATAAGACTTAACCAGATCGCACAGGCGCTGGAGGGCTCGCTTGCTCCGGTTGACTGCGTGGACAACGAAAAGGCCTGCAACCGGTCGGGATTCTGCGCGACAAGGGACGTCTGGACCCTGATAAAACAGTCAATAGACAACGTGCTGTATTCAATAACCCTTGCTGACCTTGCGCAGAGGCAGGAAATGAAGGCAAAGGACAGACCGCTGGTCTACAACATATAAGACATTTCAAATTGTAAATTGTAAATTTCAAATTGCAAAAGTAAAAGATTACCACGGAGACACGGAATTACGGAAGCACGGAACAATTTTCGGTTTTAAATTTGATACCTGACTCTTGGTGCCGGAAGTAATCACCGGAATTCGTCGTTTAAATCACCGTAATCTCTTTAATAATCACTGTAATCATCATTTTGAAATCACCGTAATCAGGAAGTAAAATGAAAATAGCAAAAGATATAACAGAATTAATTGGGAACACGCCGCTTGTCAGGTTAAACAGGGTGGCGGAAGGCTGCGCGGCGCAGGTCGCGGCGAAGCTTGAGTTCTGCAATCCCTGTTCAAGCGTCAAGGACAGGATAGGCCTGAGCATGATAGAGGCCGCGGAGAAGGAAGGGAAGATAAAGAAGGACACCATAATTCTTGAGCCGACTTCCGGCAACACGGGCATCGCCCTGGCTTTTGTGTGCGCTGTGAAAGGGTACAAACTCGCGCTGACAATGCCGGAGACTATGAGCCTAGAAAGAAGAGCGCTCTTAAAAGCGCTGGGAGCTGAGCTTATACTCACTCCAGGGCCTGAAGGGATGAGTGGGGCAGTCAGGAAAGCCGAGGAGCTTGCCACAAAGAGCGCGAAATATTTTATACCCCAGCAGTTCAAGAATCCTTCCAACCCCGAGATACACCGCAGGACAACGGCTGAAGAGATCTGGAACGACACAGACGGGAAGATCGATATTTTTGTCGCGGGGGTTGGGACCGGCGGTACGCTTACCGGCGTTGGGGAAGCCCTGAAAAAGAAAAAACCTTCGGTGCGGGCGATCGCGGTGGAACCCGAGTCATCTGCTGTGCTTTCAGGCGGAAGCCCCGGACCGCACAAGATCCAGGGCATAGGAGCGGGATTTATTCCGGAGGTATTAAATAAAGGAGTTATAGACGAGATATTCAAGGTGACCAACGACCAGGCGATTGAAACGGCGCGCAGGCTTATAAAGGAAGAGGGTCTGCTCGCGGGCATCTCGTCCGGGGCAGCGGCATACGCCGCTGTTGAGACGGCGAAAAGAACAGAAAACGCGGGGAAGCTTGTCGTGGTTATTCTGCCGGATACGGGAGAAAGGTATCTGTCAACCCAGCTTTTCGAGTAAGCAGAGGTTAAATTTACAACTAAAGAGAGGAACTGCCTTTAATGTAACTCAAACCTTCAGGTTTGATATCAGGGCTCCCTCCTTAAGAATTGGCAGCTTGCCCGCCAGTTAGTTTGGCGGGGGTCTTCGACTCGCCCCAAATAAGGGCGAAGTCTGCAGAAGCCCTGAGTTATCCGCCCCGATGTCCATCGGGGCGAGACCTCGCCCCAAAGGGGCGGGCAATAAAAATCCTTGCTGTTGCTCTGACACTCTGATACTGAAAAAAGGAGAAAAGGAATGGCGAAACTTAGAATAGGGGAATTGCTGAAGAAAGTAAGGGAACAGAAGCCCGTTGTCCACCACATCACGAACTGGGTGACCATATACGACTGCGCCAACATCGTGAAGGTGTTCGGGGCTTCGCCGGTGATGGCGCACGCTAAGGAAGAAGCCGCGGACATGGCAGGCATAGCGTCAGCCCTGGTGTTGAATATCGGCACGCTCACCCCGGATCTAATTGAGTCAATGATCATCGCGGCGAAAAGCGCGAACAAAAAGGGCATACCCGTGGTCCTGGACGTGTGCGGAGCAGGCGCCACAAGGTTGAGGGACAGAAAAAGTTTTGAACTTTTAAATAAGGTAAAGATAAATATAATAAAAGGGAACGCTTCCGAGGTGGCAAGGATAGCCGGGGAAAAAGTTGCCACAAAAGGGGTGGATGCGGGCTCTGTTAAAAAGAACCCGGCCCAGATCGCGCAGGGCCTTGCAAAAAAGCGTGGCTGCACGGTCGTTATCACAGGGAAGGAAGACACGGTAGCGGATAAAAAGAGGGTTTTTACGGTCAGGAACGGGCATTCCATAATGGGTCACGTTGTCGGGACAGGGTGCATGGCTGCCTCTATGATCGGGACCTTCGCGGCTGTTGAAAAGGACCTGGCGCTTGCTGCCGCGGCAGGCCTTGCGTGTTTTGAGATAGCGGCTGAGATAGCGGCAAGGAAGGCAGAGGGGCCGGGGACGTTCAAGGAGAGGCTGTATGACGCGGCGTTCAACCTGAAACCGCGGACAGCTGATGAAATGCATAAAATATTTCAAATTGCAAATTGTAAATTGTAAAATGCAAATTTAACCACGGAGGAACAGAGAAATACATTCAGCCACGGATATCCACGGAAAATACTTCTTGGTTTCAAACTTGATACTTGACACTTAGCTTGCCTGCCAATCTTGCTGGGCGGGACTCTTGATACTAAAAATAATCACCGTAATCATCAGTAAAAATCACCGTAATCAATATAAAAAAAATGAATAAAATAAAAGGATACTACTTTATAACGGACAGGGGCCTGAGCAGGCAGGGAAACGCCAGGGACGTTTCAGACGCGCTGGATTGCGGCGTCACGGTCGCGCAGTACCGCGATAAAGACTTGGGAATGAAAGAAATGTATAAAGAAGCGCTTGCCCTGAAATCCATCTGCCGAAGGAGTAAAGCACTCTTCCTTATAAACGACAGGGTGGAGGTAGCAGCCGCGTGCGACGCTGACGGCGTTCACATCGGCCAGGAAGATATGGTTTACGGCGAGGCAAGGAAAATGCTCGGTAAAAATAAGATCATAGGGGTAACCGCGCATAATATTGAAGAGGCGGTGAACGCTCAGGAAGCAGGCGCTGATTACGTGGGGGTTTCGCCGATCTTTTCCACAGCCACGAAACCGGACGCGGGCAAGCCTGCCGGCATAAAACTCATTGAGGCGGTGAAGAGGGCTGTCAGGATCCCGGTGATCGCGATAGGGGGCATAAATCTTTCGAACGCCGCGGAGGTAGTCAGGGCCGGGGCTGACGGGCTGTGCGCGATATCGGCCGTAGTGGCGTCCGACAATGTGAAAGCTGAAATACTGAAATTCCAAAAGCTGTTTGAATAAATCCCTCTCAATCTCCCTTTTATAAAGGGAGAAGAAGAGGGATTAAACAAATGTAAAATTCACCCTCACCCCGGCCCTCTCCCATTCAGGGAGAGGGAGAATAAGGAATAATAAATTCTATCTTAAGGGAGGCGTAGAATGGCTAAAACGATAGCGGAGATCAACGAGCGCATAAAGAAGGGAGAGGCCGTGGTTGTCACGGCTGAGGATATGATAGGCATTGTTAAAGAAAAAGGCGTAAAAAAGGCCGCGCAGGAAGTGGACGTTGTAACCACCGGCACCTTCGGCCCGATGTGCTCAAGCGGCATGTATATTAACGTCGGCCACAGTAAGCCGCGAATAAAACTGGGCGGCGGGGAATGCTGCCTGAACGACGTGCCCGCGTATACCGGGTTTGCGGCGGTTGACCTTTTGCTGGGCTGCACCGCTCTACCGGACGAAGACCCCAGGAACAAGGTGCATCCGGGTGAGTTCAAGTACGGGGGCGGCCATGTCATCGAAGACTTTGTCGCGGGGAAAGACATCAGGCTTACGGCAAACGCTTACGGCACTGACTGCTATCCCAGGAAAAAACTGGAGACGCTCATCAACATAAAAGACGTGAACGAAGCCGTGTTGTTCAATCCCAGGAACTGCTACCAGAATTACAACGTGGCGGTAAACCTTTCAGACAAGATCGTTTATACCTACATGGGGATGCTGAAGCCGAAGCTTGGCAACGCGAATTACTGCAGCGCCGGGCAGCTCTCGCCGCTTTTGAACGACCCGCTTTACAAGACCACGGGTATAGGGACAAGGATATTCCTGGGCGGGGGAGTGGGTTATGTCGCCTGGCAGGGCACGCAGCATAATCCTACTGCCAAGCGCAAGGAGAACGGCGTTCCCAGCGGCGGCGCAGGGACGCTTGCGGTTATCGGGGACCTGAAACAGATGAAGCCCGAATGGCTTGTGGGCACGAGTTTCCAGGGGTACGGCGCGACGCTTACGGTGGGCATAGGCATACCTATTCCGGTCTTGAACGAGGAGATCGCCCAGTATACAGCCGTGAAAGACGAGGATATATGGGCGCAGGTAGTTGATTACAGCAACGCGTATCCCAATATCGTTCCTGGCAGCATTACCGAGGTTAATTACGCCCAGCTGAAGAGCGGCAAAATAACGGTTGAGGGCCGCGAGGTCCCGACCGCCTCTCTTTCAAGCTACTCGAAGGCGCAGGAAATAGCCGGGATCCTTAAGGGCTGGGTGAAGAAAGGCAAGTTCCTTCTGGCAGAGCCGGTCGCTCCGATTCCGGGTCCTGAATCGGGGATGAGCTTTAAAATACTGAAGGAGAAACCGATAGGATAAAAAACGTGTTGACTGGTCGCTCTATTTTCCTGATCGTCCGGTCAGTTCCTTCCATTTTTCAATGCCGATGCATTCCTTCGCGGCGGGGCACCAGTCAATGCAGGACGGCGCTTTTTCCCTGTAGACGTATTTACCGCACTTCCTGCACCTGACTTTCAGTTCGTCGGAGAAGATTTCCGCGTCATACCCGCAGTTCGGGCATTTGTAAAGCGCAGCTTTCAGGTTTCTTGTATCCTGTCCCGGGCACTTTCCCATATAAACTCCTTAAAAACAGTGGCCAGTTAAAAATTCATTTCAAGGTTTCGGGCTTAAAGGTTTCGCGGTTAAACTTTTACAATTTACATTTTGCATTTTGACTTTTAACTTGTTTTTTTCGGTATAACTTCTCCCTTTATCCCTATCACGACCTGTTTAAGGGGGATGTTCTTGCCGGATTTTCTGATCGCGTCCTGGACCAGTTTCCAGAGGCCGAAGCAGCAGGGCACCTCCATGTTCACGACAATAACGCTTTTAACGCCACTGCTGAAAATGCCGGCAAGTTTTTCCAGATATGGCCCGGTATCGTCCAGCTTCGGGCATCCCACTGCAACAACCTTTCCTTTTATAAAATCCCTGTGGAAATCCGCGTATGCAAAAGGCACGCAGTCCGCAGTCACCACAAGGTCAGCGTCCCTGAAATAAGGAGCTTCAGGATTCACGAGCGCAAGCTGGACAGGCCACTGGCGCAGCTCTGATAAAACAACTGCGCGTTGTCCGCCCAATTCTTGGGTGAGACCTCGCCCCTCTGGGGCGGGTTGGTTAGTGCCGTTCCACTCGACTGTTTTGGAAAACGGGCAGTGTGGAGAATCTCCTTCTTTGGAATGGGGGTCAGGCAGTTCATGCGCGTGTTCTTTCATATGCCGCGCATGCTTTTCCAGCATGTCCGGAGCGACTTTCTTTATCCGGTCAACGGTTGCCCTCTCATCATAGGGTTCAGCTCCTTTCTTTGTGACGGTTATCGCGCTTTCCGGGCAGGTAGGCATGCAGGTGCCGATCCCGTCGCAGTAGATATCCGCGACAAGCCTTGCCTTTTTGCCTTTAGTGGTGTCAGCAAGCTCGATCGCCTGCTCGGGGCAGCCGGTAATGCATTTGCCGCAGCCCGTGCACTTCTCCTCGTCTATCTTTATAATGTCCCTTTTGATCTTATCCATTTGTTCTCCTTTTAGATTACAGTGATTTTAAAAAGATGATTACGGTGTTAAAACTTTTACCACGCAATTCCACGAGATTCCCACACGATTAAGCTTTTGCTGTCATTGCGAGCAAAAGCGAAGCAATCCAGATGTAAGATTGTCCCGAAGGGATCCCCCTGGGATAAATTGAGTTCTCTGTGCTTCCGTACTTCCGTGCCTCCGTGGTAATCTTTATGTTATATTTTATTCCAGTTTTTTTCCTTTTTTCTCCTTGAAAGCATTTTTTCCAGGTTAAATTTGTCGAATACGAGCTCAACGTCCCTTTTTACTTTCATCCACAAGCCTCTTATCCTGCAGTCTTCCATGTGGGCGCATTTATGCCTGCGCCCCTTTTTCCTGAAGCAGACTATTTCAAGCACGTCTTTCTCGATCGCTTCTATAACGTCCTTCATCGTTATCCTGGAAGGGGACTTGGCGAGCAGATAACCGCCCCCCGGCCCCTTGGTGCTTTTTATAATGCCTTTCCTGCGCAGCAGTATAAGGAGCTGCTCAACGTAATCTTCCTTAAGGTTTTCCTTTTCCGCGATTTCCTGCGCGGTGACAGCCCCCTTGCCGCACTTATCGGCGATGCGCAGAAGGCAGGACAGGGCGTAATCAACGCGGCCCGCTATTTTCATTATAACTCCCTGATTACGGTGATTTCTAAATACTGATTACAGTGATTATAAAAGAGATTACGGTGATTATTTTTAGTGTTAAGAGTCAAGTATCAAGCTTAAAGATAGAAAAGATCTCTCTGTGTTCTCTGCGGCCGAAGGTTTCGTGATTTAGTGGAAATTATTTCACTTTTGCATTTTACATTTTGACTTTTGCCTTTTGACTTGTATTCATATTATAGCATATCCTACAAAAAATGTCAAGTATTTTCCGATTTTTCTTGAATTTCGATAAAGATGTATTTAATCAATCTGAAGATTTAAAGACAATTGTTGTATTTTTAAAATTCCTGAGAAAAAAATCGAGACCCGAATGGAAGATAAAGACGCGGAATTGATGCTTCGGTTCAAAGAAGGAGATGATTCCACTTTTGAAAGACTATTCGAGAAATACAAAAAGCCGGTATTGAATATGATTTATCGATTTATAGGCACGAAAGCAGAAGCCGAAGAGCTTACGCAGGAAGTTTTTCTAAAAGTTTATCAGGCGCGATATTCTTATGAAGTAAGGGCAAAATTCGCAACCTGGCTTTACAGGATTGCCAAAAACCTTTGTTTTAACTGGATTCGCCATAAACGGATCATCCGATTTTTCTCTACGGACAATCCATTCAGGGCTCCGGAAGTGGAGGTTTATCGGGAAATACCGGATTCCTCTCAGGACCCGGCGGACATTGTTCTCGAGAAAAAGGAGATGGCAGAACAAATTCAAAATGCTTTGCGGTCTCTTCCGGAAAATCAGAGGATAACAATAATCCTGAAGGAATATGAAAGAAAATCTTATGATGAAATTGCCCAGATACTTGGTCATTCCGTTTCATCTGTCAAAGCCATAATTTTTCGCGCCAGAGAGAATTTAAGGCATTTATTGTCAAAATATTTTGAGAGGGATAAGGATATTGGGAGATGAAAATGGATAACATTCAGCACGATATAGGCGAGATTCTTTCTCATTTGAGCAGGGAAACAGTGGGGATTCTCGGCACACTGGATAATAAATCTGAGAATATCAGATTAAGAGTGATGTATTATAGAATTGACAATAAGTTTAACTGTTATCTTATGTCTATGAAGGGAAGCCCGAAGATAAGCCAGATTTTACTTTCTTCAAGCATTTCGTTCATCATATTCGGATTAGAAGAGCCCTATGATAATTCGTGGGAAGTCGAAATCGACAGCAGTGCCCAGATTTTGAATCAATCAGAGGAAATAAATTATGCCTTAGAAAAATTGAAGGAGCGCAATCCATTTGCCGATGTCGCCATAGAATCGAGTATTACAGAACAGTTCAATTTGATAAAACTTATACCCAAGATTGTTAGATTTAGACTCTATGGGGAAGCATTAACGGGAGTGCCCCCCACAATTTTAAAGTTGTAAGGAAAAGACGTGCGGCAAAGAGAAAATTCATTGAAGTGTTGGGAATACTTCATCTGTAATAAGGCGGAATGTCCTGCTTACCATTCAGAAGACCTGCGATGTTGGTTGCAATGCGGAACCCATTGCCATAATGAGATTACAGGGACATGGTTAGAGAAGATAGAGGCCTGTTTTAAATGCGAGGTATTTAAAAGAAATTTTCATACTGCAGATTCTATAGGAACACTCGCTTTAGCAGGTAGTCAGTTCGAGAGTTATAAAAATAAAGTAATAGAAAAGACGAAAGTGCTCAAGGAGGCAGAAAAAAGGCTTACGGACTTTAAACTTACCAGCGTATATCTTCTCAAAGAGCTGGACAAGCGGAGCAGGGAGCTGCTTGAGGCAAAGGATAAATTAGAAAGAAAGGTTGAGGAGAGAACCAGGGAGCTTCAGGATATCCAGGAACATCTTATCCAGTCTGCCAAATTATCGTCACTGGGAGAGTTTGCTGCAGGCATTGCTCACGAGATTAATAATCCTTTAGCGGGAATGTTCAATTGCATCAGGACACTTCTTCAAAATCGGGACATAACAGGCAAGGAAAGAGAATATCTCTGTCTTGTAGAAAATGGTCTATCACGAATAGAAGGAACAGTCAAGCAGATACTTACTTTCTCCGGTACCCAATTGGGTAAGTTTAAAGAAATTGATATTAATTCTACTATTGAGGAATCTTTGCATTTTATGGAATACAAGATGAAAGAACAGGGAATTACTCTTAAAAAAACTTTTTCAGGCTCATCACTCATTATCTATGGCGATGAAAATCAACTACACCAGGTTTTTATGAACATAATTTCAAATGCCATTGATGCTGTTCCGCATGGAAATGGTTTTCTTGAGGTAGAGTCCAAAATGATAATTGGAGATAATAAAGAATGGGCTCAGGTATACTTTGTCGATAATGGTTGTGGCATCAATGAAAAAGATATAAGTAGAGTTTTTGACCCATTCTATACTACAAAAGAGGTTGGCAAAGGGATAGGTCTGGGATTGTCAATAAGCCACCGCATAATTCAGTACCATAACGGTGTTATAAAAATAAAAAGTCAGAAGGGAGAAGGTACAACCGTAGAAATTCTACTCCCCGTTTCTTCGCAATCTATTGGCGGAGGAGAAATATGAAAGGTAAAAAAGTTTTGATTGTTGATGATGAAGAAATAATCCAGATTACATTGAGAGATGCTTTTCTCAAAGAGGGATATGAGGTAAACATTGCCGGGGATGCTAAAAAGGCAGAAAATTGTATTGATAAAACATTTTTTGATCTGATAATGCTGGATTTGAGGCTCCCAAAAGGTAACGGAATTGACCTGCTTAAAAAAATAAAAGAGGTATCTCCACAGACCGTAGTGATTGTTATTACTGCATTCGGTACAATTGAAAGTGCAGTCCAGGCAACCAAATTAGGAGCATACGACTACATTACTAAACCTTTTCTCATTGAAGATCTACTTATAAAAATTCAGAGAGCATTTGAGTTTCAATCGCTTTCGCAGGAGAATATTCTTTTAAAAGAAGAATTAGAAGAACGATTCAATCTGGGAAAGATTATAGGAAAGAATAAGCAAATGCAAGAGATTTATCATCTGATTGAAACAGTTGCACCAACCGACAGCACAGTTTTAATCTGGGGAGAGAGTGGAACAGGTAAAGAACTTGTTGCAGAAGCAATCCATCATCTTAGTCTTCGCAAAGAAAAACCTATGGTCAAAGTAAGCTGCGCAGCACTACCCCAGAGCATTATGGAAAGTGAGTTGTTCGGACACGAGAAGGGTGCTTTTACTGGTGCGGTATCACGCAGGCTGGGTCGTTTTGAACTCGCGGATGGAGGTTCGTTGTTCCTCGACGATGTGGATGATATGAATTTTGATGTTCAGGTTAAGCTACTGCGCATACTCCAGGAAGGTGAATTTGAGCGGGTGGGCGGAACCGAAACCCTTAAGGTAAATGTTCGCCTGATTGCTGCATCCAAGGACAATCTTTTTGAACTTGTGCAAAAAGGTTTTTTCAGGGAGGACCTGTATTACAGGTTGAATATTGTTTCTATAGCTCTGCCTCCTCTGCGCGAAAGAACGGAAGATATACCGCTCCTAACAGGTTATTTTATAAAGAAATACTGTGAAAAGGTAAATGTTAAAGAAAAGGGAATTTCTCGCCAAGGTATGATGAAATTGATCAAATATCACTGGCCCGGAAATGTCCGGGAACTGGAGAACGTGGTTGAAAAAGGGATAATTCTTTCTCCCGGGGACGAATTCGTAGTTCCTTCACTGGAACAATCCAAACAAGAAAAGCCTGTTCCTGTTTTAATGAACGATATTGTGAAGGAAGCGGAGAAGGAGCACTTAAAGAAGACACTGGAGATAACTGACGGCCGCAAGGGAGAAGCAGCGAAAATTCTTGGCATAAGTCGTAAGACTCTGTGGGAAAAGATGAAATTGTACAATTTGAAATAATCGTTTCGTTTATAGGACATTTTTATCGGAGATGTTACTATAATGTAACATTAAAATTGATACGAAACCAAAAACTACCTGTTTTACTAAGGTAGTTTTTTATTGTGACTTTTTATCGACTTCGCCCACAAACAACAAGGTTCTTGAGGTCGCCGAGGCGACCGAAAGGTTCTTATTTTTAGAGTTGGCATAGCTTTTGCCTATATTATTCCATAGTGAATATATTCACAGTGAAAGGTTTAACAGATGAGCACTTTTAAAATTCCACAAAACACGATTGCGAGACTCTCTTTGTATTTTAGAGCTCTTTCCGAGTCTCGTTCTAATAACATCTCTTCTTATGAAATTTCCAGGCTGACCGGATTTTCAGATGCACAAATCCGCAGGGACCTCACGTACTTTGGGCAATTTGGAACTCCGGGTCAGGGCTATGATGTCGAACAATTACAATCCAAAATACTCAAGATATTAGGAATTGATAAAAAGTGGAAAATTGCATTGATAGGTATTGGAAATTTAGGCAGCGCCCTTTTGAATTATAAAGGGTTTAAAACTCAGGGAATGGAAATAATGGCTGCATTTGACAGTGATGTAAAGAAGATTGGTGAGGTCCAAAGCGGAGTTCAGATTGAGGATATTCATAACCTTTCCAGAGTTGTAAAAAAGAAGAAGATAAAAATGGCCATTATTGCTGTTCCGGTGTCTGCGGCGATATCTGTGATAAATAATGCGGTTGCCAGCGGCATAAAAGCAATTCTAAACTTCGCACCAATAAGAATTAAAGTTCCGCCTGCGGTAGCTTTGCTGAATATTGACATAGGAGTGGAGCTCGAAAGGCTTTCTTATCTTGCGAAGAGACTGCCAAAGATAGAGGAGACAATACCTTGAAATGGTTTATTGATTCAAATACCTTGAAATCTGGATTCATTAAGGAAGTTGAAAAGTCAAGTAGTCAGAAAATCGCCCATTGTTATCAATGCGGGAAGTGTTCTGCCGGTTGTCCTATTGCTTATGAGATGGAATACACTCCCAATCAAATTATGCGGATGATTCAATTAGGGATGAAAGATGTAGTGCTTGCCAGCAATACAATATGGTTGTGTGTTTCGTGCATTACCTGCACTGCGCGCTGCCCCAGAGAAATAGATGTGGCTGAAGTGATGGATGTTCTTAGAAGGTTTGCCTATCGTTCAGGTGTTTATCCGATTAAAGGGCGCAATGTTCCGTTGTTCAACAAGGTATTCCTTAGGAACATTGAGAAATATGGAAGACTCTTTGAGATGAGTTTGATCGGAACCTTCAATATGTTGAGCGGGACTCCCTTCAAGGACACATCTCTTGCACCAAAAATGTTTTTGAGACATAAAATAAACCTCCTTCCGGAGAAGGTCAAAGGTATAAAAGAAATCAGGGGCATTTTTAAAAAAGCCGGAAAAGTATCCAGGGCAAAGAGACAGAGTTTGATTACCATTGGCGAACTCATCCACAATTATTTAAAGAGGTGAAAGAGTGGAATCCATAATAGCGGATAAAAAAACTTTTAAATATGCGTATTTTCCAGGTTGTTCCCTTAAATCCACTTCTAAGGAATACGACATTTCCGCCAGAGAGGTCGCTTCTTCACTGGGTGTTATCTTAAAAGAAATTCCAGACTGGACATGTTGCGGTGCCACGCCCGCACATCTTACTATGCACATCTTATCTATTGGGCTTCCAGTAAAAATATTATTGCAAGTGAAAGAAATGGGAATTTCAGAAGTTGTAACCTGCTGTGCTGCCTGTTTTAGTCGTTTGAAGTTTGCCAACGACATTATGTCCAAGGACCAGCTCCATCGTGAGATGGTATCCAGGGTTTTATCGAAAAAATATGAAGGAGAGGTTTCCGTCAGACATTTTCTGGATGTCCTTGTGAACGAATACGGCATTGAATCTATTTCTAAAAAAATAGTGAAACCGCTCAAGGGATTGAAAGTTGCCTGTTACTACGGTTGTTTACTCGTCAGACCGCCGGAAGTAACGAAATTTGACGACTCGGAAGACCCGCATTTCATGGACGATCTTATTAACGTAACCGGTGCCGAAGCAATTTCCTGGCCCTATAAGACTGAATGTTGCGGCGCAAGTCATTCCCTGAGCAATACTGAGATAGTGTTGCGGTTGAGCAATGATATTTTGAGATTTGCAAAGGAAAGCGGTGCCGATGTCGTTGCAGTTGCCTGCCCGATGTGCCAATCAAACCTGGATTTAAGACAGGGGGAGATTGAGAAGAGGTATGAAACTAAAATAAACCTGCCCGTCCTTTATTTCACTCAGTTGCTCGGTCTGGCGCTGGGAGCGGAATCAAAAAATCTTGGTTTAAATATGCATCTGGTAAATCCATTTAAAATTTTGCAGGAGAAAGGTTTGCTCTGATGGCAAGAACCGGCGTTTTTGTATGTTGGTGCGGAACAAATATTTCTGCTACGGTGGACGTGGAAAAAGTGGCAGAAGCGGCAAAAAATTTTCAGGGGGTCAGATTTTCAACTACCTATAGATATATGTGTTCAGACCCCGGGCAAAATATAATTAAACAGGCAATAAAAGAATATAGATTAGACAGAATTGTGGTTGCTGCCTGCTCGCCTTCACTCCATGAAAAGACTTTCCGCAAATGTATTGAAGAGTCAGGACTGAATCCTTATATGCTTGAAATCGCCAACATTCGGGAACAATGTTCGTGGGTTCACAAAAACAGAGAGGAAGCGACAGATAAAGCCTTACAGATCATAAGACTCGCCAGCGCCAAGGTCTTAAGAGATTTTCCTTTGGAGAAGAAGTTTATTTCCGTTGAGAAGAAAGCACTTGTAATCGGCGGTGGAATTTCCGGAATCCAGGCAGCATTAGATATTGCTGTAGCAGGATATAATGTCGTGATAGTAGAGAGAGAGCCTTCTATCGGCGGAAGAATGGCAAGGTTTGACAAAACTTTTCCTACGCTGGATTGTGCTGCTTGTATACTCACGCCTAAAATGGTTGCAGTTTCTCAAAATGGAAAGGTTGTTCTGCACACATATTCCGAAGTGGAATCTGTCCAGGGATACGTGGGAAACTTTGACGTAAAAATCAGAAAAAAAGCACGCTCTGTGGATTTAAAGAAATGCACGGGCTGTGGGCAATGTTATGCCAAATGTCCCGTGAAAGTTCCGTCAGAATTTGATATGGGGCTGGGAATGAGGAAGGCAATTTATGTTCAGTTTCCACAGGCAGTTCCAAATGTGCCGGTTATAGACAGAGAAAATTGTCGTTATTTTACCCAGGCGGGCAAATGCGGAGTGTGCAGGAAAATTTGTCCTTTCCAGGCAGTTGACTATGACCAGCAGGATGAGATAATTGAGGAAAAGTTCGGTATGATTATTGTAGCGACAGGTTTCACTCAGTTTGACCACAGCGTTTATGGAGAATATGGCTATGGGAAGTTTAAAAATGTAATTACCGGTTTGCACTTTGAGAGGATGGTCAATTCCTCAGGCCCAACAGGCGGAAAGATTATTTGTCCTTCAGATGGAAGGGATGCGAAAGATGTAGTGTTTATTTCGTGCATTGGTTCAAGAGACGAACAAAAAGGAATGCCTTATTGTTCCCGTTTATGCTGTATGTACACTGCCAAACATGCACTCCTTTTAAAGGAACATAATCCGGAATCCCAGGCGTACGTGTTTTATATTGACATAAGAGCAGCGGGCAAGAATTATGAAGAATTTGTCAAGAAGGTTCAGGACGAATACGGCGCAATTTATCTGCGGGGCAGAGTTTCACGGATATTTGAGAAGGGTAATAAACTGATTGTGCGCGGCGCAGACACATTAAGCGGTTCTCAGATAGAAATAGAAGCGGACCTTGTGGTGCTGGCAACCGGGTTGATTGCGCAAGCGGACGCTCCCAAGGTTGCGCAGATGTTAAGAATTCCATATGACAAGAATAATTTATTCACCGAAGCCCATCCCAAACTGGCTCCGGTAGAAACCATCACGAGCGGTATTTTTCTTACGGGGGCCTGTCAATCTCCTAAGGATATTCCCGATACTGTCGCAACGGCTTCGGCAGCAAGCGTAAAGGCACTAGGGCTTCTAACTCAGGAGAAACTTGTCAGAGAGCCTCAAATTGCCAGGGTTGACGCTGTTCTCTGCAGCGGTTGTAAGTTATGCGTTCAGGCTTGTCCGTTCAAAGCAATCGAGGCCGAAGAAATAGAAGACAGGGCAAGAAAACAGAAAAGAATTGTTGCAAAAGTATTAGAAGGTGTGTGCACTGGGTGTGGTGTATGCACTGCTTGTTGCAGGATGAGCGCCATAGACCTTGATAACTTCGCCAACAGGCAACTGATGGCAGAAATAGAGGTAGTGTAAAAATGAACGAAAATTTTGAACCAAAGATTATTGGATTTCTATGCAACTGGTGCAGTTATGCCGGTGCAGATTTAGCGGGTTCGAGCAGAATTTCTTATCCTTCCAATGTGCGGGTCATCCGGGTGCCCTGTTCCGGGCGGGTCAATCCACTTTTTGTTCTGCGGTGTCTCATCAAAGGGGCAGACGGAGTGCTTGTTTCCGGATGCCACATTAATGATTGCCACTATTCTGAAGGAAATTATCATGCGCGCAGAAGATTTGCCGTTTTGAAACAATTGCTCGACTATCTTGGAATTGATTCCCGGAGATTTCAGATGAGCTGGGTTTCTGCTGCAGAAGGGGATAAATGGGCTAAAGTTGTTTCAGGGATGGTTGAGGAAATTAAGAAAGCAGGACCCAATAAACAATTCAAATGATTAAAAAACTGCAGGAAGAAGTAAAAAAATTATTGGCGGAAAAGAAAGTTAATATGGTGATTGGCTATGCCCGGGCAGGCGATGCAATAAACGCCATTCCTTATTTTATTGCTAATCCTGAAGAGTGCGGCGCGCTTATCTGGGATAAGACCTGCATATACAACCTTACAAACTACCTTATTGATATGCGCAATAAAAAAGTCGGCATTATTGTGAAGGGTTGTGATGTAAGGTCTGTTGTCTGCCTCATTCAGGAAAATCAGATAAAAAAAGAAAATGTAATTGTAATTGGTTTGCAGTGCGCAGGAGTATTTGATAAAAAAGGTGCTGAATTAGGTGCTGTCGGTAGAGAGAGAGCAGCCAAATGTAAAAGTTGCAACGTCCACACTCCGCCACTATTTGACATTTTAATTGAAGATAAAGAGATGAATCAAAAAGTGCTTCAACAAGAAGATTCTTATAAGGAAATCAGAGAAATAGAAAATAAATCACCAGAGGAGAGATTTGATTACTGGAAGAAAGAACTGTCAAAGTGTATCAAATGTTATGCCTGCAGGCAGGTTTGTCCCTTATGTTATTGTCCGGTCTGTGTTGCCGACCAGACAATGCCTCAATGGTTTTCACGTTCCCTTTCATTAGAGGGAAATTTTGCCTGGAATACTGTAAGGGCATTTCATTTAGCTGGAAGGTGCATTGACTGCGGAGAATGCGAGAGGGTCTGTCCTATGGGTATTCCCTTGAGAAAAATTAACAAGAAATTAGAGAAAGAAGTTAAGGAACTTTTCGGGCATGAATCCGGAGTTGATGCAGAGAAAAAACCTTTATTCTCCACTTTCAGCAAAGACGACCCAGAGGAATTTATTAAATGAAAATCATAAACAAATCAGAATTCTTGGGTTTGATGGAAAAGTGGATTTCTTCTCCAGGATTGATTGCGCCGGTAAATGTAGCGCAGACCTTCAGGTCTGCTGATAAAGAAAAAAATTTAATAGTATTCAAGAAGATAGAAACAAAAGACGAAGTTCTTGCGGACTATTTAAACACAGTCAAGCCAGTAAAGGACTTTTTCCTTCCGCCCTCCACGGTTTTTGATTACGAGCGAAAAGACGAAGGCTATAATTTTAATTTGTCCGAGGTGGATGGAAAAGAAACGATTATTTTCGGATTAAGACCCTGCGATGCTAAAAGCATTACTTTGCTGGACAAGGTATTTTCCGAAGATAGTGAATATAAAGATTCCAATTATGCAAAAAAGAGAGAAAAAACCGTTTTAGTCGGGCTTGCCTGCACGTCTCCTGATATTGCTTGTTTCTGCACTTCAATGGGAATAAGTCCTTTTTCAATCGCAGGTCTGGATGCCCTGATAATTAATTTCAAAGACTCATACGTCATTAACACTGTTACGGATAAGGGCAAGAACCTACTTGGTTCTTTGGGAAAAGAGGCAGGAAGAGAAATTGATGAAGAAATAAAAACTCTGGAAGAATCGGTAAAATTAAAAATAAAAAAAACCTGCAATACAAGTAAAAATTTGGAGTCGTCTTTTGAATCAGAAGAATATTGGACAAAAGTTTCAAATTCCTGTCTCAGTTGCGGAGTGTGCACGTTCCTCTGTCCAAGCTGCTACTGTTTTGATCTTTCTGATGAAAGTGCAAAAAGAATTAGGTGTTGGAATGGATGCGTATTTTTAAGATTTGCACTTATGTCTTCAGGCGAAAACCCGCGCGCTACGAAGAAATTGAGGTATCGGCATCGCGTATTTCACAAATTTAAATATTTCCGTGAGAAATTCGGAGAAAACCTGTGCGTTGGATGCGGAAGGTGCATAAGGCACTGCCCGGTTAAAATAGATATTGCCGAGGTGGTTAATAATGCATGAAAACATTTATTTGCCGAATCTGTGCAAGATAGAAAAAATTACTGACGAAACTCCTGATGTGAAAACTTTCAAACTCGCGTTTCTAGATGAATCTGTCAGAAATAATTTTACATATAAACCCGGGCAGTTTGTTGAGCTGTCCGTATTAGGCGAAGGAGAAGCCCCGTTTTGTCTCGCTTCTTCCCCTACAAGAAGGGGATTTATTGAATGCAGTATAAAGAAGATGGGCAAGGCTACTCAAGCCATCCATGACTTATTAGAGGAAGGAGACGTGGTTGGAATAAGGGGTCCGTATGGAAATGGATTTTCTGTTGAGGAGATGAAAGGCAATGACCTACTTTTTATTGCCGGAGGAATTGGCCTTGCTCCACTTAGGTCCCTTCTTAATACAACTCTGGACAACAGAACTGATTTTGGCAAAATTACCATTGTCAATGGCGCAAGAACCCCGAAAGACCTTGTATATAAATATGAATATGAAACATGGCAAAAAGCAAAAAATACGAGTTTACATTTGACCGTGGATTGTGCAGATGAATCCTGGAGCTGTATGGTTGGCGTAGTACCCAAAGCGCTCAAGGAAATCAAACCCTGCTGCGATAATGCCGTAGCTATTATCTGCGGGCCGCCGATAATGATAAAATTTACTCTTCCTGTGTTAATAGAGATGGGGTTCAGGCCTGAAGACATTGTAACGACTCTGGAAAGAAAAATGCAGTGCGGTTTTGGAAAATGCGGGCATTGCATGGTGGGCGGTATTTATGTTTGCAAGGATGGCCCTGTATTTAATTATGCGCAGATAGAAAAATTCAAAGAGGAGTTTTAAATGTTCAAGAAAATCAAATTGTTTCTGGAAGAATTGCGGGCGCCATTTTTTACAGCAAGTATCATAACGATAATTCTGGGGACAGTCATTGCCTGGAATAAAACCCGAATCATACACTGGGGTTACTTCTTTTTGACTCTTGTTGGCGGGGTCCTTCTTCAAGCAGGCACAAATGTTGCAAATGATTACTTTGACCATAAGAGTGGAAATGACCAAGTTAATAAAGAATATATCAGACCTTTTACAGGTGGAAGCAGATTGATTCAGAAAGGATTGCTCTCACCAAGAGAAGTTATTTTTGAATCAGTTATATGCATTATTGCTGGCAGCGTAATCGGTGTTTATCTCGCGTATCAAAGAGGAATGCCCATTTTATGGTTTGGTTTAGTTGGAGTAATCTCTGGCTTCTTTTACACGGCACCTCCCTTTTACTGGGCAAAACGAGGGATAGGGGAATTATTGGTTGGTTTAAATTATGGAGTATTGATGTGTCTGGGTGCATATTATGTTCAGACTCAATCAATTGAATGGCCGCCTATTATTGCATCCATCCCTGTTGGTTTATTAATTTCTGCAGTTCTTTATATTAATGAATTTCCTGATTATGAGGCTGACAGGGCAGTAGGAAAAACTCATCTTGTAGTTAGGCTCGGAAGGGAAAAAGCGATTAAAGGGTACATTTTACAACTGGTCATTGCATATGTAATAATAATCATGGGGGTAATCCTGAAGATAATTCCAGTGTCAGCATTATTTGTATTTTTAACATTGCCATTGGCAGTCAATGCCATAAGTACGCTCAAAAAATATTATGCAGAGCCAATGAAATTGTTTCCTGCTAATGCTGATACTGTCAAATTGCACTTGTTTATCGGACTTATTCTCAGTGGAAGTTTTTTGTTGTAGCTGTATTTATCTCTACTTGAAAAGGATTTTTATTGAATTTTATAGATTGTGAAAAAAAGCACAATTTACTCCAGCGGTGAATAATGAAGGAAGTCAGAGAAGATCAGTTGGGCGAAGAATTACTTTCGAGGATAGAATGGTTAATAAAATTGAGATGGATAGCTATTGGTGGAGTATTCTGTGTAATTATAGGAGTAAAATTTCTTCTGCTGGTGGACATTCCTCTTCTGTCTCTTTGTTTTGGAACGATAACATTACTCCTGTTGAATTTTGTTTACTTCTGGTATTCTAAGAGACTAAAGCAAGATGCAGATTTTCAACATCAGAGAAAAAGAGCTTTGTTCTTTGCAAATCTTCAAATCTCGGTAGACCTGTTTATGCTGGTTTTCCTGATACATTTTTCAGGTGGACTGGAGAACCCCTTCATCTTTTATTTCATATTTCATATGGTCATAGCCAGCATACTCCTGTCAAATCGTGCCGCATATTTCCAGGCGACATTTGCGACAGTTTTACTTGGAGCGATGATAATATTAGAACATCACCACATCATTTACCATCATCATATGCAGGGGTTTGTTCCATATGAAATGCACGGCAACATTGTCTACATAACAGGGGTGTTTCTGATATTGACGAGCACTTTGTTTATCACAATATATATGGCAACGTCCATCGTAAACCGATTGAGAGCAAGGGAACAAGAGTTAGCAATTGCCAATGAACAATTAAGTGAACAGGACCGTCGTAAATCACAGTATGTCTGGACGGTTGCCCACGATATCCAATCCCACCTCTCCACAATTCAGAGTTGCCTGAAAGTAGTTTTGAACGGACTGACAGGCGGGATGCCGGATAAGACCAGAGAAATGGTTGCGCGGGCAGAAGGTCGCACACTCTATCTATTACATTTCACAAAAGATTTATTAAACCTGTCGAGAATTAAATCAGCTCGTGAAATGCCGAAAGAAGAACTGCAATTAGCTAAAGTGGCAGAGAAAGTTATAGAGGGAATTAAAATGTGGTCCACAGAAAAGGGTCTTTCTCTTACTGTGGAAGGAACTACAGAGTTACCGACTGTTTATGCGAATAGAGATGAAATAGAACAGTTATTCCTTAATCTCATCGTCAATGCAATCAAATATACTCCCAAAGGGGGCAAAATAACTGTGGAAGCATCTAAATTTGAATATGCGAAAAATCCCCCCTACGCCCCCTTTTCTAATCCCGACTCTGCAAGTACGGGATCCCGTATTCAAAAGAATCTGGAAGGGAGAAAAGAAGGGGATTATGTTGCAGTTTCTGTTTCCGACACAGGCATTGGAATCCCGGAGGATGATTTATCCCATATTTTTGAGGAATTTTACCGCGCCAAGAATACGGGATCTGTTGCAGCGGAAGGTACTGGTCTGGGATTGTCCATAGCCCAGCAGATTATCAAAGACCATGGTGGAAAAATCTGGGCAGAAAGTAAAGTAGGTCAGGGAACGAAATTCACATTTCTTCTACCAATAGGGACTGTTCCTTTTAAAGGAGGTGTCAAGTGGCAAAAATTTTAATAATTGAAGACGACAAGGACCTTGTCGAAACAATGAAAATTACTCTTGAAGAAAAAGGGCATGTTGTCGTTCCTGCTTTTAATGGCGGGGAAGGATTCTCTCTTGTAAAATCTCAAAAACCAGATATTATCATTTTAGATGTGATATTAGATAAAAAAACCGAAGGGTTTGATATTTCTTACAGGATAAGAGGAGACGGATTATTGCGACACATCCCAATCTTAATGATAACTGCTATTAATGAGAGAATTCCTGGTTTTGGAGTTTCTGCTCAAACAGATGCTGAGTTTCTGCCTGTTGATGAATTTGTGGAAAAACCTATCCCGCCAGAGGATTTGCTGGCCAAAGTGGAAAAATTACTTGATATGAAAGTCAGCAAATGGGCAAATTGGCCCAATAAACCCGAAGAGAAATAATAGGGATTGTTCCAATCCATGTCATTGCGAGGAACGAAGCAATCTGTTGGGAGTAGCGGTGCGATTTATCGCACTTAAAAAAGAAAAATATGAAAAATTATAATCATTTAGAAGAAATTTATGCCTCAATTGCAATCGAATTGAACAAAATAGAAGAAGAGATAAGATTGCAGTTTCAAAATAATGGGACCCTACTTTCTTACATTAGTAACTATATTTTCAGCATTTCCGGCAAAAGATTGCGTCCCGCGCTGGCTTTGCTTTCTGCTAAAACTATTTCTCAAGAAGTTCGCGAAGAAGTCATTAATTTTGCAATTGCAGTGGAATTGATTCACGCTGCCACCCTTGTCCACGATGATATCCTGGACGGCGCAATCACCCGTCGGGGACAGAAAAGTGTGCAGGGGAAATGGGGTTCTAATATAGCAGTTCTTGTTGGCGATAATCTCTATGCAAAGGGCTTTTCACTTCTATCAGAAAGAACTAATGGTGGAATACTGAACTTGTTATCAAAGACAGTTGAGGAAATGTGTGAAGGAGAAGGAGAGCAGGCAAAGCACAAATTTAATTTCAATTTAGAAGAAGAGACATATTTGAAAATTATCGGAAATAAAACAGCCCGTTTTATGTCTATATGTTGCAAGGGAGGAGCGTTATTGAATGGGGCAAGTCAAAAATCAATTAATGTTCTGGAGGAATATGGCTTTAACCTCGGTATGGCTTATCAGATTATAGATGATTGTCTGGATATTGAAAAGGATGTTCAAAATGGAGAAATAACTCTTCCTTTGATTCGTTTGTTGGAAATCGCTTCTCCTGATGACAAGGAAGCAGTTGTTAGAATAATGACGGGAAGCAACGGCAGAGTTCTTCCCGCGGATTTTATTACTGATGCACTGGATAGATACTCTGTGATGAACTATGTCATCGGCAGAGTGGCTGAACATATAATGAAGGCAAAGGAAAAATTGGAAAAAGCTGATTATCCGCTTTCCGCTTCAGGAGATTCCCTTGTTTCCTTTGCAGATTATATCTCCGATAAAACAGGACGGGTAAAAATACCGGCAAAACAGAGCGCGTAAAAACACAAGGAGGAAAAGATGAATGGTTTCAGGATTTCAAAAGCAGCGGCGAGCGTCAAACTGTTCGTGAGCGCTGTTATGTGTTTGCTGGGAGTGATTTATATAACGCTTCTGGGGAATATCTGGGTGGATACAGAGATGAAGGTCGGAAATATTGCCAAAGGTTATAGCGGCATGGAGTTCAGTGAGTTGTTATCTATTTCACACACTTATTTACCCTACTATCTCTATATCTTTGCGATCGCCGTTGGCGTTTTCTTCTTCACTTCGTTCGGCGAAAAGCTGAAAAGGTTTTTTGCCGTTTTCCCCTTTATCATGATATGTGTGGATATAGGTTCAATGTGGCTGACGAAGTATGTAAGTAAAATTATGTTTCCCTGGACATTGTTTTTTGCCGGAATATGCCTTGCCTGCAGTTTTTTAAGTTTATTTATATTGTCAATATACGATATCTGGCTTCGAAAAAATAAGTGAGGAATCAGAATGAGAAATGTAAAATCTCGTCTAAGACTTACAGGGTGGGACAAGATTGTCATCAGCTCAATCTCATTTTTTTCTGTCGCGAGCTTATTTACGTTAAGCAGTCATATGGGCATGGCCGAGAGGGCAATTGTTTCTCAAAACGGAGCCAGGATTGCGGAGATTTCCCTGAAAGAGGACGGGGTAAAGGACTTGCCTGTTACAACAGGAAAAATGAAGTATGAGGTCAGGCAGGGACGCGTGAGAATCCTGGAGTCTGATTGCCCACGAAAGATGTGCATGCATCAGAATTGGATCGGCGGAACCGGGCAGGTAATAGTCTGCCTGCCGAACAAAGTGATAATGGAGATAGAGGGCGGTACGAATACCCGGTATGATATCTTGAGTCATTAAATTATGGACGAAAAGAATAAAATAATAAAAATTTCGGTGCTGGTTTCCTGCGCCTGCGTATTGCAGATAACGGAATCTCTCATTCCGCATCCTATACCGGGTATGAGGCTCGGTCTTGCCAACGCGATTACCCTGATTGCCCTTATGTCTTTCGGTTTCAGGACAGCGGTGGAAGTGACCTTTTTAAGGACTATAGTCAGTTCCTTGATATTAGGGACGTTTTTGAGCCCTGCTTTTGCGATGAGTTTCAGCGGTGGGTTGGCGAGTGTTCTTGTGATGGGTGGAGCATATAAACTATTCAAGGGAAGTTTTAGTTTAATTGGCATAAGCATAATGGGTGCGATGGCGCATACATTCGCGCAATTTGTTATAGTTTATTTTCTTCTGGGGCAGCACGCCGGGATATTCTGGCTTTTGCCCGTGCTGACCATCAGCAGTCTGTTAACCGGTCTTCTGAACGGGTGGATCGCAGATTTTATTGAGCATAACGCGGAGATCGTCAGCGCAGGTTTAAAAACAGGAAATTGTCCCGGCCAGGCAGATTGCCGGGAAGTTTCGTTTTTCTCTTCTTTTATTCCCTCTGATTCAGTTGTACACCGTGTTCCTTCGATAGTAAAGATTATCGGCGTTATCTCCCTGTGTATGCTTATGCTTTTTACCAAAAGCCTGCTTGCTTATACCTGCCTGGCAATATTTTTTACCGTCGTTATTCTGTTAGCAAGGATTCCCCCTGCATCCCTGATAAAAGGTAAGAAAATATTTTTCTGGATAATACTCTTTACTTTTATTATGCATATTTTCTTCACACCCGGCAGGCTTATTTTAAAAATCGGGTTCTTAAGCGTTACCGCGGAAGGGTTTTACAATGCCGTCGCTATTTCTTTCCGGCTCTTCCTTTTCATGATAGCCGCCTCTATATTGCTTTCCACAACTTCTCTGCCTAAGCTGACCCAGGGGCTTGTGAAGCTGTTTAGTTTCTTAAGAGTATTCGGCGTTTCCAGCGATAAGTTTGCAGCAGAGCTGGGTCTATCTTTGCAGATGGTTCCCGTATTCTGGACTGATACGCAGAAGATAATAAAAAGTCATAAATTTAACCAGAATAGAAATAAACCTGGCAATTTTTTAATATATCTGGGTTCTTTGGTTGCCGAAATTTATCAGCAGATGGAATTGCGCGCACGCCAGATGGAAACGCAGGGTAACTTTTCCAAAATTCTGTCATAAAGGAGGTGAGGCGGTAAAGAAACTGCAGGAGCAGCAAAGTTATTTCTGCAAAGGCAGAAATCAAGAACAAAAGAGGAGGATAGAGTTATGAAGAAAGTCGCAATTAGTCTGGTAATGTTAGGGATGATCCTGGGATTTAGCGTTCCCGCCATTCTTGCCGGAGAGGGCAAGATAGGAGGAAACCTAAAACTTTACCTCTGGGACCAGAGTGGGGGAACAAGTAATGGTGATGTGCGGGATGACAGGGGGACGCCGGGAATAAGTTCACTCTATATGTATATTAGCAGAGAGTTAAACGAAAAAGTTTCAATAGACGTGCAACCGACCATAAGCGTGTCTACCAGAGCTACTCCAAGGATTGGCACAAAGATTGGCGCCCAGAGAACTGCTACCTCAGTGTCAGTCGGCTTTGTGAAAGCTTATCTGAAATGTTTGTTGCCCTATAATGTGGAAATAAGCGCTGGCGTGATAAGGCCATTGTTTACTGAAGATTATGGCGCCCAGTTGTTCTACGAGGAAGAATTGCATGGTAATTGCGCAAGTGCCAATTCACGGCTGGGAGAGTGGAAGGATTTTGGCGCTGAACTCTACAAGGTATTCGAGGTAGAAAATGTTTCGATCCCTGCCTACCTATACTTCCTGAATGGAAACAATTATGCTACAGATGACAACAATGCAAAAATGGTAATGTTCCATTTGGCACCGGAAGTCAATTTAGGAAATTTTGGTGGTCTTAAGGTTATGGGTTCGATTGCCACAGGTATGTATGATACTAATACCGTGCCGATAAAACCCGTAATAAGATATTCAGCCGGATTGGCCTATACCTGGAGGAATTTATGGGTAAGAGGCGAGTATATGAATGGAACCTGGAGCAGTTGGACCGAAGGAAAAGGATGGACAGATGGGGTAGCCAGAGATATTCTCACTAATGGTTACTACGTGAAGGTCGGTTACAACATAACGCCGAAATTGAGGATTATCGTTGACCGTGCAGTTTCCGTTTATAATTATTATCAAGACGCTGCAGGCAAGTATGTCCAATCGCCTGAGACTACAATGCAGTGGATACCGTCCATTAATTACTTTATTACTGAAGATTCGATTTTAATATTTCAGTATATAATTCACGACGCATGGCGAGACGATGGAAATGCAAGTTTGCACTACAGCCGCGGAACTCTTGGCTGGAGAACAACCTTCTAAAGTTTTCAAGTAAGATATGAAACCTCACCCTTTCCCTCTCCTCTTGTAGGAGAGGGAAAGGGTGAGGATGGGGATATATGACGAATTGGAAAAAGATATTTCTACTGGTAATTGGTATTCTTTGCGTAATTTTGCTTATATGCTGGCAGGTTTTCTGGGCAAGAACATTGCAAAAGCAAACTCGTTTTTTGATGGATACTTATTGTACTGTCCAGATATATGCAAACAGAGGATTGGCCAAGAGGGTACTGGACAAAGTATTCACTCGATTAGAGGAAATTGATAAAAAGTTCAATGTCTATCGCCCGGGGAATGAACTATACAAATTCAATCAAGATGGCACCCCCATAGAAGACAGGGAAATAGTCGACCTCGTCAAAATTGCTCTTAAAGTAAGCGAAGAGAGCAGTGGTGCTTTTGACATCACTATTTTTCCCTTAATGAACCTTTGGGGTTTTCCCACAAGGTCAGGGGTAACTCCGCACGTGCCGCCGCAAAAGGCTATTTCCGAATGCCTGAAAAAAATTGGATATAAAAATCTTGTGATTAAAAACAATGTTCTTTCATCCACCAGGAAAGGAATTGGAGTCGACCTCGGTGGCATTGCTAAAGGTTATGCTGCAGACGAGGTTGTAAAAATTTTGAAATTGATGGGAATAAAATCTGCCTTGATAGATCTCGGCGGAAACATTTATGCGATGGGAAAACATAAGGGAAAACCCTGGAAGGTCGGTATCAAGAATCCGTTCGGTGAAGGGGTTATCGGGGTTTTTGAGGCTTCGGATTTATCGCTGGTTACCTCAGGGGTCTATGAGCGTTTCTTTATGGAAAATGGAATGAGATACCATCATATAATGGATCCTAAAACCGGCTATCCCTCAAAGGGATTGGAAAGCGTAACAGTAATTTGTTCTGTTTCTACTATTGCCGATGCTTGGTCGACAGCACTTTTTGTTTTGGGTCCTGAAAGAGGCTTAAAACTTGCAGAAAACAAACCTGATATGGAATGCATTATGGTTACTCCCAAAAGTGAAATCATATGCTCAAGAAGATTAAAAGAGAAACTCGAGATAATCAAAAAACAGAAGAGGAGGTAACAGAAATGGATAAGATTTTTTTAAGGTTTTTAGCTGTTGTGGGCGTATTAGTTATGACGAGCACTGTATTTGCTATGGAACTTCTTACAAAGGAGCAGGCGTTGAAGCAGATTTTTCCGGATGTGGATAAAATAATTGAAGAAAAACAGGCAATTGCTCCGGCTGAAGAGGCAAGAATAAAGGATAGATTAGACGGCGAACTGGTGTTTCACTCAAAGGATTCCAAATCAAAAGAGGTTGAAGCAAAAAAAGAATACACCTTCTATTTCGGTATGAAGAGCGGAAAGAAAGTCGGAGCGGCGGTCATTGAAGAGGAACCAGGGAAATGGGGACCTGTGAAATTTATAATCGGGTTGGATTTGAACGGAAAAGTCAAGGATTTGGCAGTTATGAGCTACAGTGAAAAGAGAGGTCGCCCGATAGCGATGCGTAGCTTCTTAAGTCAGTTTATAGGAAAAGGCAGTAGTGACCCAATAGCTGTGCGTAAAGACATTAGAGGTGTAACTGGTGCCACCATATCCTCACAGTGTAGCGCTTTTGCAGTAAAAAAAGCCATTGTTTTATATGATGAACTCTACCTGAAAAAATAACAGGCAAAGGATGAAATGATAAGATTTGCCGATATTCCTGAGGCAATTAAAGATATAAGAAAAGGGAAGTTTATCATAGTCACAGACGACAGAGACAGAGAGAATGAGGGTGATCTGGTAATTGCCGCGCAAAAAGTCACGCCTGGCGCAATAAATTTTATGGCAAAGGCTGCCCGCGGGTTAATCTGCCTTGCATTGACTGAGGAGAGGCTTGACCAGTTGAGTCTGCGTCCAATGGTAAACGAAAATACTTCTCTGATGAATACTCCTTTTACGGTTTCCATTGACGCCAAGAAAGGTGTGACAACCGGGATTTCGGCATATGACCGCGCAAAGACAATAAAAACGATTCTTGACCCGAGAACGAAACCGGGAGACCTGGCAATGCCCGGGCACATTTTTCCGCTCCGGGCTCACCCCGCCGGCGTGCTGCGAAGAACAGGGCATACCGAAGCAGGAGTGGATTTGGCAAGGTTTGCAGGTTTGTATCCTGCTGCCGTGATTTGCGAGATTATGAATGAAGATGGCACGATGGCGAGGTTGCCTGCACTTATGAGACTGGCAGGACGATATGGATTGAAATTGATTACAATCGCCGACCTGGTCGAATATTCTCTCAGGACCAAAAAATTAGTTAAACAAATTATTTCAACAGAAATCCCTACTCAATATGGTAAATTTCAGTTGTTGGTTTATGAGGATATCACCAATAATCAACACCATCTGGCATTTGTAAAAGGAGAAGTCAGAGATAGAAAAAACATACTGGTCAGGATACATTCCCAGTGTTTTGTTGGAGATGTTTTTCAAAGTCAGTCCTGCGCATGTGGACAGCATCTTCACGAGTCTCTCAAGATAATCAGTAAATCTAAAAAAGGAGTGTTTGTGTATATGTGTCAGAATGAAGAAGGGCTGATAAATAGAATTAAACCGAATTCAAACTCGGGGTCTAATCAGGACTTGCGAGACTATGGAATTGGGGCACAAATACTCAAGGATTTAGGACTTACAAGTATCCGTCTTTTAATGAATAATCCCCGTAAAATTGCGGGCTTGAAGGGTTATGGTATAAAGATTGTTGAAATGATACGATTATAAAAATTATTATGTATTTGAAAGACATAAAGGATGAAAAGTTTTTTAGCAGGCTAAAGTTGACATTCCTGCAGTAGCCTGTTGCAAAAAAACTTTCATTCTTCCTCCAGGGCAGGTTTTCTTGATGAGAGCCTGCCCTTTCTCATTGCATTAGATTTTTTATTGCCTTTACAGCGTAGTCAATTTCATTTTCTGTAGTCCACATTCCCAGGCTGAATCTTACCGCACCGAAGGCATCATCAGGTTTTACTCCCATCGCAGTAAGAACCGCTGACGGCTCTTTTGAGTCTGCGTGGCAGGCCGAACCCGTTGATGCTGCTATGCTGGGAATATTCTTCAGTAATTCATTACTGTCAATTCCGATAAAACTGACGTTTAATGTATTCGGGAGCCGAAATTCAGGATGACCGTTGAGTTTTATCTTTATTCCCGCATTTAATAATCCGTTTTGGAGCCTGTCCCGCAGTTTTTCTGTCCGCCTTGAATTTCTCTCCATAGTCTTTGCAAGTATTTCACAGGATTTGCCCAGCCCCACAATCTCAATCCGTGAAGGTTCTTACGGCGCCGAGAATTACGTGGTTATTTGATTCTGTTCCGCTGCTTGTAAAAATAATTTCCTCCGGCAGGCAACCTAAAAGATTAGCCACTCTTTGCCTGGCTTTTTCTACTGCCTTCCTTGCTTGTTTTCCAAGCCAATGGCTACTTGATGGATTACCAAAGAATTCTTTAAGATAGGGCACCATTTCTTTATAAACTTGCGGATGAACAGGAGTGGTGGCATTATAATCCAAATATATTCTCTTCATTCGGGTTTCTCCTTTTTACTTTTATGATCAGGCATACAGATTTCCCAGATGGGACAGAGGTGTTCTGCCCGATAACGGCAATAATCACGGGCTTGTGGGCACTGACAACATTCCTCACAATATGCAAAATTATACTTCTGACAGGTATACACTGCTTTTATATCAGGATGATTCTTGCAGTTCACTTCAAAACCATTTCCAGAACCAGTATTTCTCAAAGAGTATTTTACCCCAGTGCCAGATTTTTCCTGGCTTGTGCAGTTTGATAATAGGCTCTGGCGAAGCATAAAAATTGCCTGCAGCATAACCTGCTTTACTGTATCCCAT
>Ga0210056_1000046_pt1 | contig 74123 bp, 68 predicted proteins | sample CryGeyCG2014_080_2_FD_183965 | JGI IMG/M metagenome (GOLD analysis project Ga0210056, IMG submission 183965) | Groundwater microbial communities from aquifer - Crystal Geyser CG07_land_8/20/14_0.80 (SPAdes) (version 2) | ecosystem: Environmental > Aquatic > Deep subsurface > Groundwater | place...
TCTTCAAATCGCATCTCCCGGATCTCCTGTAGCATCTCTGTCCGTCTCATCCGTCACCTCCATCGGTGACTATAACAAACCGGACAGATTGTGTGCTACAAACCGGACATATCACGTGTTACTGACAGTGCCCTTTTCGCTGGTCGGCTCCTTCTGGCTGCTGTATCTCCTTAATTATAATATGAGCATTGCCGTATGGGTGGGGATCATTGCCCTGGCGGGTTTAGACGCGGAAACCGGGGTCGTCATGCTCCTCTATCTTGACCTCGCCTATGAGAAATGGAAAAAGGGGGGGAGAGACTGAACAACGTTGTTCGACCTGAAAGAAGCCATTATGTACGGCGCCGTGAAAAGAATTCGTCCCAAGATCATGACGGTAAGCGTCATTCTTGCCGGTCTTATCCCCATCATGTTCAGCCACGGCACCGGCGCGGATGTAATGAAACGGATCGCTGCTCCGATGGTAGGTGGAGTTACTACTTCTACAATTCTGGAACTGGTTATTTACCCAGCCATTTATATGTTATGGAAAGGGAGAGAGTTCAAAAAAGAATGAGGGCTGCTGTACTAGCTCAATAATCCGGTCCTTATAATCCGCTATAATCCTAAGAACCATTGTACATGCTCGGCAATTAAGTAACTCCTTTGGTATAATGAAAAACAATAGGGGCAGAAAGGTTGGGAATATATCCCCACTCTTCTGCCCCTATTTACTTAGTGGCTTGAAATCCCGAACAGAAAAAGCAAACGGCTACTTCTTCAATTCACCTATTACGTTTGCCAGAAACTTAGCCCAGTCATCCAGGTTCAGGTCTGGAAGAGAAATGGTCGCTTCCCCAATGGCCACGTTATCCAGACTCACCGTTTTATTATCTCCTAAGCTAGTAAGCATCATATTTAAGAACTGGGGATAGTAGCCGATGAATACCAGTGTTTCTGGCCTCTCCGGGGTTATGGGATCCTCCCACTTCTCAGCACGCATGTAGTTAATCACATCACCTGCAAACATCTTCTTGGTCTTGATATCCCTCTCTACCAGGCTAGCAATAGTATTGCCAGTGGCTGCTACAGGGATACCCGCCAACTCTGCTATCTCCCCTGCATACTCCACAAGCCTTTTTCCTCCGATCTCAAGGGTATCACACAGTGCCCCGGTTAATAACAGTATATTCTTGTCTTCCTTTAAGCACTTTGCTATATCAACTGGCGTTGCAGTTATCATATCTATCTCCTTTTTTCTTCAAAAAGATTTTCTCACTTTTTGCCCTATTCTCTGTCTGTCCTTTTTGCATAGACCAATCTGGGCAAAAAGGTAGTATACAAGCCTACTCTCATTCCATATTCCTCAACCATTTCACCAGGATCTAGCATCCTGCCGTCCCTGTGTTTGAACCTGGTGATCCGACCTCGTTTTTTATCTATCTCAAACCCATGTTCCTCTTCCAGTAACCTCAGCAACTTCGCCTTTTTCGTTATCGGCAATTCCACATCCCTTTTCACAAACAGGTGCCAGTCATCAGGTAGTGTATTGCCAAACCACTTCTTGTAGGCACTCAACCAAAGGTCAAACTTGGTCATCCGGGTGGTTTCAAATTCCTGGAAGGTCAAACACAGTTTATATGCCTGAGTGACGGCCTCTTCTTTCGTTTCTACCGGGCAAATGAGGTGTTCCGGAAGGGGCTCTATCTCCTTCTTATAGTTTTTAAATCCATGCAAAGACCACCATTTGCTTCGATCATATTTATTACCCATTAAAAATCTCTTGAAATTCGAACCATTGGGGCCGACTATTACCTTAATAGACGATCTTGCGTGAGCAGCTGCTATGGTGTACATAATGTCAGTCGCAGGTCCCCACAGAATCAAAATAGCAGGCCACTTGATCATAAAATCGGCCAACATTTCAAAGGTAGCCCTGTACGGACATCTATAACCGATATAACCGAGCTTGTACGTGGGTGAACTCATTGGCATCCCATGGGAAGAACATCCTCCGATATTGGCTAAACACCTGGGATTGTAAAGGGATGGAAATTGCTCAAAGAGAAACTTCTTGGTCTTTTCATTAAAGTGGCGTGCGGCATCTTGCGCAGCACAACCAGTGACAGTGACAGCATAATTGGAATTCACAAATTCATTGGTTAACCAGGCAACATCCTTATCACTCCCCCCATAGTTGCCACACCCGGTTATATTTACAACACCCGGCAGGTTAAACCCTGTAATGGCTATATCCCTCACTTCTAATTGGCTTATAAAACCTCTCCCGGCGCGCATGCGGACGGTATCTTCCTTGATCTTTTCCGAACTCGATGCCAGGATCATATCCATAACAGGTATGTTTTGCGGGCATGCAGTTTCACATTTTCCGCAGAATAGGCTGCTATCACACAGATCCGCTAACCTTGAAAAATCACCGTCTTTTGCCGGCAATATCACCTTACTGCTGATGATCCTATTGGGGCAGGCCCTGAAGCAAGCATCACAGCCATCACACCTTGAGGCGTGCTTCTTCATCTGATCCACGGAAAGAAGGTAGCTTTCTTTTCTTTTTCCCTTTACCTTCTGCGCTGCTTTAACGGCCAGCTCCCCTGCCTTCTCCTTATCGAAGACCAAAACCGCTGTTGAGGCTTCTGTTAGATCCTTAACCAGGTCATCTATAGGATCAAAACTCCTCTCCTTGAGACCAAAACTCTGTTTAAAACTGGTTACGATTACCCTGGTGTCCGTCTTAGCCGCCTCCTCCAATATGTTAACTTTACAGCAGCTATCGCTCACAACCAGCACATCAACAATACCCAGTCGCAGGAGTTTGGTCAGTTTTACCGGTGTTACCAGTAGCTTTGCGGGTTCGTAGAAACGAATCATATCGTGACCGGCTGCCCCCACACCTCCAACTTCGATTTTATCTTCCAATTTATTTTCTTTTATAAACTGTACTGCCTCATAGGCTGGTATAAAATCATTCCCTACAAATACAACAACCGGTTTGGCTGTATCAACGGAACCCAGTCCTACTTGAGTATAAGGTTTAGGATAGTCTTTAACATCCAGCAACTCTTGATCCCCTGACCAGAGAAACCCAAAAAATGTCCACTTCAATGCCTCTGCAATATCCATGGCAACTAGCAGCATAGAACCTGAATGAAGTACCTTGCTTTCCAGATCGAGGACATCACAGTCGTGGCCGTGGCTGGCCGAGGTTATTAGTTCTGTCAGTTGGCCTTCAACATAACTGATGATCTTATTGGCATCTGCCAGGCTATGTATATTCTCTCCTGTAAATGCATGGACATTCATGTAACCGTATGTCATAGCCTTTCCCCATTTTACCTCTGCATCTATTCCATTCTTTTTAACGCAGTAGTCTAAAAGGTCCCGGGTATCAGAGACAAAGGAAGCCAGACCCTTACTGGCAGACAGTAAAGAGAGTTTTGCCTGGTATGTATCACAGTCTATGCCGCAGGCCCCCCTACCCTTACTAAGGTCACAAGGACCTTGATAGCAGTCACCACATTTTGTTTGTACGTTAGTATAAAGGGGGGCGTATCTCTCCAAAAGCACCCTATCCCAGTCTGCCATATCGTTAGCATGGGGATAGGGTTGCAGCCATACCTTCATCTGATTTACAAGATTTTCATTCCAGGTGGTCTCAATAGCATCTTTTACCAGCTCCTCCCTTCCTCTAATATCCCTTACAGTTTTGGTGATATCGATCCTGGTCTGTCCCACTGTTGCAACCATTTTGTCTGAACTGTCTCCCATATCTTCTCCCTCCTATTTAAAGATATTTGCCAACATAAAAATATTAAATCTAAGTACCAGTCTTTATCCACTCTGTAGTAAATTGTGAGTTTTCCGGCTCCATTCACCCCCTTTTGTTAAGAAGTAAAGTAGAAGAACTTTAGTCTCAAGCGTCGAATAATTAAAAATATCTCGAGAATTCTACTTTATTGAAGTTATAAAGTGGTTTTGATGGTTCTACTCTCTTGCCGTGCTCATGTAAGAATAGAAATTGCGGAAGGTATCTGGAATCTTCGGTATCCCAATTGGGATGCCGAAGTCTATCTAAACCCAAAACAATTCTAGGTCACTCTCGTTGTGAGATTATAAATATTGGGTACAGCATAAGTAATCTCGGGTTCAATTAGAGCATGAGGATGAGCGCACATTTATTTACCTTTACTCTATATACAAATAAATTTCAAGAAAAATAGTAACAGTCCATAGGATCGAGTTGACAGGGTTCGGAAAAAGACTTTGAATTTGAATGCTTAAATCTTAACCTCTTTCGCGGTAAATACCTCATCTACCATAAGGTTCTCGAATCGGAAAGTACTGTAGCCTGCCAGAATCTTTGCAGGTTCATAGTCAAGGGTCTCCACGCCTCTGTAATAGGTCTTCTTTTCTGCCTGGTCATTTACTATCTTGTGATCCTCTACAACAATACTTCCACTCTTTATCAGACAGGCACAATCTCTGAAACCAGCCTCAAGTTTATCTGGTTTTGTGTCTTTGTTAATATCATAGATGGCTATATCTGCTTCTGCTTCTGCCCCCAAATGCCCTTTATTTTTAAAGCCAAGGATAACTGCAGGATTATACCTGGTAATCCTTGCAATATCCAATAGAGAGTACTCAAAATCTGGAAGCTCTTTATCAAATAGGTTAGCCCTATTCTCTGCCTTCATCAACCATGAAAATATCTTAGGGTACGCCTCAAATGAGGCATTGGCAGGACTGTCTGTTGAAAAAGATATATGATTAGAGGGCTGGCTAAGGGCAAGTTTAAAGGCAAAAAATGGAGTTTCGCTCTCAGAGGCATTCCCTTGCGAGAACACAATATCCTCTGAAAGCCCCATATCTACCCTGCCGAAAACCTCGCCAACGGTCTGTTTAGGATTTGATATCCTTAAGTTTTGCTCAAAATCGAATAATCCTAAATCTACAGTTGCCCCTGCATTAAGGTAGCTCAAGACCTTTTGGTAGTCTTCTTCATTGCCTATGGCCGATCCAACATGTGAGAAGTGGAAGCCTACGGGATTTTCAATCTCTTTACCAAAGAGTTCAGGGGAAGTGTGCAGGATTATCCTGGGGATCTTTTCCCTATTTATACTTGAAAAGAAACTCAGGACCTTTTTTTCCGTTACATTTCTCAAAATATGAGTTCTCTGGGTATATCTCACAAAGGGTTCATATATCTTTAACCCGATAGCCTTGGTTCCTGCAATGATGATGGGTATAATCTTCTCAACCTCTTCCAGATGCTTAGCGGACTTGATCTTGGCTTCAACATCCCTGAGGTTCAGCACCAAAAAGGCGGAGGTGTCTAATATAGGTATTGAGGACAGTTCATGATGAACGTATCTGGCAGTGACCTGAGTCATGAAAGGTTCGTTTACGTGAGTATACCCCATCTTAGCGTATATATAACCAATCTCCCTGGGTGAATAAAAGCGGCCCGTTCCTCTTATCAGATTTAAACCATAGGTAGCTATATGGCTGTGGATATCAATGCCCCCTGCCATAATGGTTTTCCCAGAGGCATTAATAGTCTTGTCGGCACTGGAGAACCTATCTACTATTATGCCATTCTCTATGAAGATGTCTCTCTCTTCTCCGTCCAGGTTGTTCCTGGGATCGTATAGCCTTCCGCCTTCTATTTTTATCTTCATAGGACTCCTTATGTAAGCATGAGAACTTTAAAAAGGTATCCCTTAGCGTTTCAACACCCATTATATAACAACGCCTAACTGCTGATCCCTGCCCTCTGGAAACTATTACAAACGCTGATATATATCTCCCAATATACTCTCATCCGATGGATATTCGCTCTCCAGGACCTTTTTCAATTTGAGGGGCAGACCATCCATTCTGTAAGCAACCCCCTCTGCTTCTATACCCGTAACGGCTGTTGGGAAAACTACCTGGCACTTGTTGGTTGTCCTTGTCCAGAAAGGATCAATAAGAACCATAGGTATTTCTTTTAAGAAATCGGACTTTTCAGAAGGAAAAGACCAAAATGGGTCCTCTCCAACTACTAATGCAGCGTCTACCTCATGGAGGTTTTCCAGCAACGTGTTCATACTGTGGTTGACAGCCTGATCACAGGAAAAATCCGCCGGCATTGGGCTTTTCAACTCCCTGATAAGAAGCTGTATCACCCCGCTTGTATTGAAATCATCATACAGAGGAAGAATCACAAATCTGGTTTTACTGTTTAACTCCTTAACCAGTGCCATAAGATTCTCGACGTTTCTCTTCGCACTATCCTTGCCTGACAATCCCAAACCGAAGAATATCGCACCATAAGATACTTTGGTCATATACTTGACCATGTTTTCTATGCTAACAATATCCCCTTTATAGTCTTCAATGCTTTCCCCCCTAAGCAATTTCATCATCGTTTCCATTGCCAGAAAATCAGTGCCCCGTTCCACTTGAAGAAATTGACGGGACAGCTTTCCCATCTCATTTTCGGCAACATCTACAGCAAAAACCACCCTGTCCTGGCTCCCTCTTTCCTTGCATCTTCCCCTTGGATATACCGAATATCGGGCCAGGTGCCTTGGGGTAGAATGTATAGGGTTACACCCCCAATAGATTATAAGATCAGCATTGTTCCTTATCTCCTCTAGAGGTGCTACGTAAAAGTTTGAATCACCCATAGCGGCATAGTATGAACTCAAGAGGGCTGCCCCCCTTGGTTCAAACAATCCCTTTAACCTTCTTGCGATATTTAGTGCAATTTTTTGGGCGTTATACCCTGAGTTTGTCAGCCCATAAATCAAGGGTTTTTTTGAACCCTTTAAGATATCCACTGCCATGGAAATAGCTGTTTCATAGTTGGTCTCTACCAGGGTTTTCCCCCTGATCATCGGCTTTTCTACCCGTCCCCTTCTTACATTTGAAGTGAATTTCTTGGTAAAAAGAAACTTGTTTATGCCCCATTCACATACATTTCTTATGCTCTTTACCCGATTCTCCTCAACGACTACATCTATGTCATCACACAGGCAGCCACAGGATGGGCATACTACAGATTCATACAGTATTTCCGACAAATTTTACCTCCATCTATCTAGGTAGGCACAGAGGCACAGAGCACCAAAGGCACAAAGAATAGTTCAGTTACCAGTTATCAGTTACCAGTTATCGGTTAATTATTAGCTGTTAACTGTTAACCGTAAACCGTATTTTTAGTGCCTTTGCCACTTTGTGCCTGGGTAATTACAATCAAACAAGGCTAATAGCCTTGGTAGGGCATAGCTCCGCACATGCCCTGCAGATATGGGAAGAGGGGTTTGCCCGTCTGCAGGATTGAGGGTCAACCAGCTTAATCTTCCCATCGTCTATCCTCAGCACCACATCATCTGAAAAGCCAGGGCCTCTTCCAGATCCTACCTCTTGACTCTTTTCCATATTTACCTCACATACAGTAACACATATACCGCATCCATTGCACTTTTCCTGGTCTATTATAAGCCCTGTTATCTCTTTCTCAACCTCGGGGCCCAGAAGCCTGTTCAGCTCAGTCAGGGACTCTGAGTACTCCGGTTCCAATAGGAAAGGGCAATCCTCTGGTCTAACATCTCTAGAGATAAGGCGATTAGCGAATCCCATACATGAAAATCCGCACTTCTCACAATCGGTTTTCGGCAGATACTGGTATAGTTGGTACATGGATAACTTTGCCATAGAATTACCTTGCGTATCCTTCACATACTACTGTTATGACCTTATTTGTAAATGTCTCCTCTGCCCTTGATTGATTTTATCTCAACGGTTTTGGATTTAATATTTACTTCATAAACAATTCTGATATTGCCCATCCGGTATCTATGTTTCCCCTCAAGTTCACCGTGTAGTTTTTTGATATGTTGTCCGAAAAGTGGCTCTCTTCCGAGCTCATCTATGCATTTATTTAATCTTCGCTTGGTATCATTATCCTGCTTTTTGTAATACTTTTCCGCTTCATGCGAAATGAGGACTTCATACATTCTCTTTTACCTCAGACCACTTTTTAAATCGGCCCGCTTTAAAATCCTCGTCACCTCTCATAATACTTTGAAGCAAATCTTTGTCTCTGAGAATTTCCTTCGTAGCTTCGACTTCTTCTTTAACCTTAAGATAGGCAATAAAATCCGCCACTTCTTTTTTACGTTCTTTCGATAGTTTTCCAAAATCAGTAAATAGCTGCTCTTCGTTTATTGCTATTGCTTTACTCATAACTTCCTCCATTACGATTATTTTTTATGTTTCATATTTATCGTATATTGGTTTTCAGGTACTATCACTTTTTGTTCGGCGATTCTGCCGATTGATTTAAATATCGCCCATTTTGACACCAAAAACGTCATTATAGGGCAGTAAATAGGCCATTATTACAGATTAAACCGTATGATTTCAGCAAGTTAGTGTGGTCCGACCCTGTTCCTCATGTGTGGTCCGACCCTGTTCCTCATGTATGGAAATACCCTATCAAAAGCCTTATGTTCATCATATCCAAGAGGCGGTCTTACAGGGTCAGGCAGATTATGCACCCGTCGTCTAATCTTATCTGATACAGAAAAAACTCGCTTCTGTTCAGGTAACGCCTGTTTCTGCGATTCCTCCTGAATCTTCAGTAACTCTTCCTGGGAATACATTCTTTTATCTTTTTTATAGGTCATACTTGCTTGCCTCGCTATACGAGACTTCTACTTCCAATCTTACATCAGAGGAAAGTTGCTTGATAGCTGCTGTGCACCAATTATGTTTTTTCCGCTTCATCCATTAACCGTCTCCATAATGCTTCAACATCTAATTTCTTTACCCAGTGTTCCAGATAATCTATATCCAATTTCCCATACTGTACTTCATAAACCCGTAGAGCATCGACAAATTGTTTTTCACTTCCACCAGAAAGTTTTGCCCACCTCAGTTTTACTAAAATTGTATCCTCCGGAGTTGAAACTTGCATTTCTATCCCCATAAACCTTTCACTATACCTACGTGAAAAACGTGATTGATCAAAAGGTTCATCGGTTAATATCCAAAAATCAACCTTATCTCCTTCTCTCACATCAATTAGATTAAACATGCTCTGCATGTTAATTGCATCAAGAATACTATCTTCATCCAGATAAAAGTCGGGTGGCGGGAAGGCTTCGACCAATTTCTTTGCACCTGACTTTTGAATAGCAATGAGCATGTCTATATCATGGGTAGACCGTGGTTCACCTTGTAAGCTTGAAACGACAGAACCTGTTATCATATATTGGATTCTGCTTTCTTCAAGTACTTGAATAACCCTTGTTAGTAATTCCTGTTGTGACATTTATTGAGACGCTCCAAAAGTATTTTTCTGAATTCTTCATTTTGAAGATTCGGGAATCTCTGATGCAACCCATGGATGAAAAGCTGCTTGGCAAATTCAGACAACTCGAACGCCTTGATTAACCTCTTTTCAGGCGACATCTGGCGAAGCACCTGAATATATTTCCTGTGATTTGGACGTTTTTTAATGTTCATAATTTCCTCACAACCTTTTTGCTGGCTGGTTTATCTCTGAAAACAGCGTACACACCTTTGCCGCTGTCCCGCTGGCCTGAGCTACTGTTTCAGGTATATCTTTAGGACCCTGGCAGGTACCGGCTAAAAATACCCCTCTATTGGAGGTCTCCAGAGGCCTTGAAGTGGAATTCAACTCTTTGAAAAAACCGTGGGGGTCAATCTCCAGATCGAGCATCTCAGCGAGGCGGGGATTTTGTTCCGAAGGTTCTAATGCTACTGCCAGGACTACCATATCAAACCCAATCTCACTAACCTTTCCTGTCTTCGTATCTTCAAACGTAACAATGGGATCTTCAGTCTCCGCGTTTTCTCTTATCTCACCGGGGAGACCCCTGATAAATTTGATCCCTTCCTTTTCCGAACGTACATAGAGCTCTTCAAATCCCTTTCCGAAGGCACGAAGGTCATTGTAGAATATCCAAACCTCTGCATCCGGATCGTGTTCCATAACCAGTCTGCCCTCTTTTATGCTCGCCATACAGCAGTAAGAGGAACAGTACTCATGGAAATGTATGTCTCTGGAACCAACACATTGGATGAATGCTACCTTCTTTATGTGCTTACCATCCGGTCTTAAGAGTTCTCCACTGGTTGGGCCGGATGCGCATATTATGCGCTCAAACTCCATGTTGGTCACCACATTCTTTATCCTGCCGTATCCATACTGCTTTTTCCTGGATGCATCGAAGGTCTGGGTACCTGTGGCTAGAACGATGGCCCCCACGTTTAGGGTTCGCCTCTTTGGTTCTTCATCGAGGTTTATAGCATCCAATTCGCAGACCTTTTTACACAGTTCACACTCGATACACTTTTCTTTATCTATTGTATATCTCAAGGGGACAGACTGGGCAAACATCACATAAATGCACTTTCTAGGCTTCAGGTTTAAGTCCCACTCGTTGGGTAATATCACAGGACAGACCTCGACACAGGCACTACATCCGTTACACTTCTCCATATCCACATATCTCGGTTGTATTTCAACCTCCACATTGAAATCCCCTGCCTTGCCTGTTATGTTCTTTATGTCGGCATTTGTTATCAGCTCGATGTTGGGGGTTTTGCCTGCATCCACGAGCTTTGGCCCAAGGATACATATCGAGCAGTCCATGGTGGGAAACGTTTTGTCCAGTTGAGCCATGACACCGCCAACAGACAGGGTTCTCTCCACCACATAAACCTTATAACCCTCTTCGGCGATATCCAGGGCAGCCTGAACCCCTCCCACACCCCCACCTATCACGAGGACCTCTCTGGTCATTACTTCTTCCTTGATGACCTTCCCTCTATCCTCTTTTAGTCTTTCTTTTATCGAATCTATGAGGCCCTTTTCATCCTTAATCTTTCCTATGTTAATGTACTCTATGCCAGGTCCTTTCGATGAAGATGCCCTTTTAAAGACGTGACGGTGGATATCCTCTGGGCAGGCCACAATGAATATGCGATCGAGTTTATCCTTATCGATACAATCATCTAAAAACCTCAATCCCCTTTGTGAACAGAGATACCTGTAAGGGTACACAACTCTATCGGCTAGCTCTATACTTTTTGCAGTTTTTTCTATATCAATAGCTGAAGTTGCAGACGGACATACACATAGGAAGATACCAGTTTTAGTCATTATTCACCCCAAGCATGCTCGATAAAATGTGGAAAATCCTAAATCCTAATATCGAAATCCTAAACAAGCACAAAATTCAAATGTTCTAAATCCAAAACCATTAAAAAACTCCAAATATATTTTGGTCATTGGGATTTTGATATTTGTGTATTGTTTAGTGTTTCGGATTTAGAGTTTAGTGTTTGTTTAGTATTTATAAATTTACAGGCTATCGAGTAATTACCTTACCCTTTCACATCATTCAGTTCCTTTGCCATCTCTTTGGTAACCCTCTGAAACACAACCCCCTCCGCAGCGGATATCCATTCCAGCCTGAGCCTTTTGGGGTCTATACCCTTCTTAGGCAGGGTCTTCATTAAAGAATTCACCCGTTCTTCGCACCTATAGTTACCGGACACATAATGGCAGTCCCCAGGGGGATGACACCCCGAGACGAGGACCATCCCCGCACCCTTCTCAAAGGCGTATAGTATAATGTCCTTACTCAACCTGCCTGAACACATGGTACGTATTATCCTTACATTGGTTGGATACTGCAGTCGGGATACTCCGGCAAAATCCGCACCGGCATAGGAGCACCAATTACAACAGAATGCGATTATCTTTTCTCCAGGATTTTCTTCCAGTGCTGCATCTATCTGGGCATGTAGCTGTTCGGTTGTAAAGCTGAATGCCTCTATTGCCCCTGTGGGGCAAGCCCCTGCACACACGCCGCACCCCTTGCATGCAGCCTCAACAACCTTTGCCTTCTTTTCTTCTTCAATTTCCTCTTCTATAATGGCATGGAATGGGCACTGTTTTATGCAAATCCCGCATCCAATGCATACATCTGGATCCACCTTCGATATTATTCCATCAAGCTTCAATCTATCCTTGGAGAAAAGGCCACATACCTTGGCTGCCGCCCCGCTGGCCTGAGCTACAGACTCAGCAATGTCTTTAGGACTCAGACAAGCGCCAGCCAGATAGACTCCGTCAATGACGGTATCTATGGGCCTAAGCTTCGGATGTGCTTCCATAAAGAAACCGTCAGTGCCTGTGGGAACCTTTATTATCTCTTTTATCAAATTACCGTCTATACAGGGCTCAAGCCCCACTGCCAGTATCACCATCTCTATGTCACGGGATATCATACGGTTCAGAGTTTCGCTGTGTACCTTTATCAACAGGTTATTACCCTCTGTTTCCGACACTTCTTTAATATCCCCTCTTACGAAAAGTACCCCAGCCTCTCTGACTTCTCTGTACATCTTCTCAAGCTCTTTTTTCGTTAGCCTTATGTCTCTGTAATATACAGTTATATCAGCCTCAGGGAAGAGGGTCTTCAGTGTCTTTGCCTGTTTTATCGTTGACATGCAGCAGATTTTTGAACAGTACTGGTTCCCGTCTTCCTCCCTGGAACCAACACATTGTATAAAGGCGATTTTTGTGGGCTTCCTGCCATCAGAAGGTCTCAGGGGTTTGCCACCCGTTGGTCCTTCAGGATCCAGCATCCTCTCCAATTGAAGTGAGGTTATTACGTTCTTGAATTGGCTGTAACTGTACTTTGGCTTATTCCGGGGATCGAAGGATTCAAACCCCGTTGCCACTATGATACTGCCAACCTCAAGCTCCAACTCCTCTTCTCTATCTTCCAGATCTATGGCATTTACGGGACAGCTTTCAACACAGAGACCACACCTTGTACAATGCTTCATATCTACCACATAGGTAGAAGGGGTAGCCTGTTCAAAGGGAAGATAGATAGCCTTTCTAGAATCCATTCCTGCATTGAACTCATTCGATACCTCTACAGGGCATACAGCACTGCATTCACCGCACAGGATACAGCTCTCCTTCACATATCGTGGGTGTTTTATGATTCTTACTTTGAAGTTGCCGATATACCCATCTACTGACTTTACCTCAGCATTTGTGAACACCTCAATATTTGGGTGGATTATTGCCCCTGTCATCATGGGGATAAGCAGACATTCCGGGGATTGGTGATCTGAGGAGACCCCTGACAGTTGAGCTACCTTACCTCCCAGGGTAGGGGCCTTTTCGACCAGGTATACACGATGACCTGCATTGGCTATATCAGTAGCTGCCTGAAGCCCGGCAATACCGCCACCTATGACCAGAGCATTTTTCGTGGTAGGCACTTCTCTATCGCTCAATGGTTGAAGAAGCCTTGCCTTTGCTACCCCCATCTTGACCAGGTCCATAGCCTTTTTCGTTGCTGCATCTCGCTCACGCATATGGACCCAGGAGCAGTGCTCCCTGATATTTACCATTTCCATAAGATAGGGATTCAGACCGGCCTCTGTTACTGTTCTTCTGAAGGTGGGCTCGTGGAGTTTGGGAGAACATGAGGCTATGACAACCCGATTGAGGTTATGTTCCTTTATGTCATCTCTAATCTGGGCCTGACCGGTTTCAGCGCAGCAGTAGGTATTCTCCCTGGCTACAACCACATCATTCAAGGATGATGCAAAATCAGCCACAGTGGACGTGTCTACCACCGCTGCGATGTTCTTACCGCAATGGCAGACATATACCCCTATCCGTATCTCTTCACCCATAGAATCACCTATTAAGTCAGAAGTCAGAAGTCAGAAGTCAGAATAGACTCACAAACTCAACCCATTAGCTTCTCTACTGCATTTGACCAGGCAGCCGAAAACTCACCATCCTCTGCTTTCACATCTGTCCTTTTCAGGTCGATTGCCTCTTTATCACATATATTAACACATGCCCCACAGAATGAGCAATATCTGTCATTGACAACAACATCTTCCCCCTCTCTGCTAATCGCTTTTGTCGGGCAAATATCTATGCACCTGGTACATTCTTCAGGGCAGAGCTTGCTATTGATACCTATCTCTCCGGAAAATACAGGGGTTATGCTTATTGAGCCATACTCACAATTGTCCTGGCAATGGGGGCAGCCAAGACATCTGGCTTCATTGGGCTTTACCGAATCACCTTCCATTCCTATCAGGTCTCTCGGACAGTTTTCAACGCATGAAAAACAGAACTTGGGACAGTCTTCGTAAGTATTATCGATTACTTCATCGTTTCTGCGACACCACCGGTGTTCTCCCTCAGGGTTTTTAGAACAGTGACTGGGGCATCTGCTGGTATCTATCTCTATCCTCTTTGGGAACGAAAGTACTCCCTGGTTGTCCAGAAGAATACTCTTTGGAAGATTGTTGTAGGTTAAGGTAATCGCCGATACCGGACAGAAGTGAGAGCAGACCTCGCACAGAACACATTTCTCCTCATCAATATCAATCCTGACCTCTTTTTCATCCCGTATTACCGAGATAGCATCCTTAGGGCAAACCGTTTTACATATATCGCATTTAATGCAAACCAATTTATTCAGAACCAGGGATATCTCATCCACATACAGCTTCAGCTTAATCTCTATCTTTTCATCTGTTTCAGTTTTTGTATTCAAAGCAATCATAATATCTCCAGGATTAAGTATCCGTTCACAGTTTACGGTTTGCAGTTAACAGCTGGTAAAAATGCTTCAAGCTTTATATAAACAGCGGGCTTAAGCCTGCTGTTTTAATTAAACCGTGAACTGTAAACTGAGAACCGTGAACGGTTACAATATAGATAATTAAATAGCGGAATATTGTCAATAACATTTATGGAATTTTCTATCTTTTGAAAGCTATGTACACAATCAATAGCATATATAGTATTGATCTGGTCAAGTAAAAACGGACACCCAGTTAAGCGACTTTTGCCAAAGAAAAATTATTCTCAAAAATATTTGGATTTTTATACCCTAAAAATGAATGGAGACGGTGACTATTATAAAACATTTCGATATATTTGATTATATCACTTTTAGCCGTCTCTCTAGTGGAATGTCCCTTTAATACCTTTACTATGAATTACCATAAATATTCCCTCCCCCTTGATGGGGGAGGGGCAGGGTGGAGGTAAAGAATCGCTATGTTGCCCCCTCCCCTTAATCCCCTCCCACCAAGGGAGGGGAGACATTTTTGGTAAAGTTATTTATGAGTCAAAGCACTAGTTCTATAAATGATGTCAGAGATCCATTCGGTTTTAAGGGAGTGAAAAAAACTTTCAACTACGGCATTATCCCAACAGTCGCCTTTTCGGCTCATACTGCAAACCATGCCGTATTGATCTAAAAGTCTTTGGTATTCATTGCCGGCATATTGACTCCCTCGGTCTGAGTGGTGGATTAAACCTTTTTCGGACTTTCGGCGCCAGTAAGCCATCGATAAAGCTTCCTTAATCAAGGGGGCTGCCAAACGATTGCTCATAGCCCAGCCCACTATTTTACGTGAATACAAATCCAGAACAACCGCCAGATATAACCAGCCCTGAAGTGTCCATAAGTAGTTCATCCTGAAAAATGAAAAATTTCCTTTGGAACGAACATCGTCAAAAAACCGTAAGTCGTGAATCGTGAATCGTGAATGGGTGTTATACCTTTTATTTACGACTTGCGACTTACGATTTACGAGCTTAGATGGGTCAAAAAGCCTGCACTAGAGAGCAGAAAAGGAAATTTTTCAGGGCGAACTAAGTAGGTTATATCAGCACACCAGACAGTATCGGATCGCGCAACTTCAAATTGACGATTTAAAAGATTTGGTGCCACCGGCTGATTGTGATTACTATCAGTGATTCTTTTAAATCTCTTTTGAAGTTTTACATATACACCGGCTTTTTTCATTAGGCTACTGGCTCGGTATCTGCCAACATCATAGCCGTCATCCCGAAGCTGACCGCTCATCCGTCGTGAACCGTAGCTGCCTCTGGTGTCGGAGTGTATTTGACGAACTTTAGCAATTAACTCAAAATCCGGATTTATTTGATTCTCATGCACTGTTTTAAGGTACTTGTAATATTTGCTCCGGCTGACTCGGCACAAAACGGTTATGGGATAGGACTTCTGTTGCTGCCGGATGAAGTCGTATTTTACTCCGACTCTTTGGCAAAGAAGGCCGCTGCCTTTTTAAGATTTCTCGCTCCATTCGCAGCTGCTTGACCTCTTTACGGAGCTGGTATAGCTCCTCTTTTTCAGGGTTCATATGTCCTTTGCCTGGAAAAGCATGGGCCCGTTGGTTTCAAACTGCTGTTTCCAACGTCTTAGAGAACTATGGTGGATGCCAAGGTTTCGAGCGGCTTCTGATACTTTATAGCCCTGCTCGGTAACCAGCTTGACAGCATCGACCTTGAATTGCTTTGGAAATTATCAAAATATTCTAAAAAATCAAAGCTATTATACTCAGGAATCTCCAAACTTTCCCAAAAATGTTGCCTTCTACTTCTATAATTTTTTTCCCTCATTTATTTCAATGGGCTAGAAACACTGTGTATAAAAACTCAGGAAACTTCAGACATCTTTGTGAATTGACATACAGACATGTTTCGACTATACTGTATCATCAAAAAGTAAGTTCCTATTCCTTAAAGTCCAAACATTACTTAATAAAAAGGAGGAGATTTATGGACATTGTAGAAGCCATAAAAAAACGAAAGAGCATAAGAAACTTTAAACCTGATCCTGTCCCGAAAGAGGTTCTCAGAGAGATATTGGAGATTGCCAGCCGAGCCCCATCAGCAATGAATACCCAGCCATGGGAGTTTATCGTGCTTTCAGGAGATGTTCTCGAAAACATCAGACGAGGCAATGTGGAAAAGCTCAATTCCGGGGCATCGCCTCATCCCGAACATTCCGTTGTGGGATGGCCATCTGACAGTGTGTACAGACAGCGTCAGGTAGAACTTGCCAAACAGCTTTTTCACCTTATGGACATACCAAGAGAGGATAAGAAAAAGAGGGCAGAATGGATGGAGCGAGGTTTCCGTTACTTCGATGCACCGGCGGCTATCATTGCCTTGTCAGACCGGTCTCTATCTGAAGCAGGACCGCTCATGGATGTGGGCGCTGTGATGCAGAATATCTGCCTTGCAGCGCTGAATTATGGTCTAGGTACCTGCATTGAGGACCAGGGCGTAATGTATCCGGATGTGGTGAGGAAGTTTGCGGATATCTCCGAGTCCAAACGGATAATAATCGCCATTGCCATTGGTTATCCCAACTGGGATTTTCCCGCGAACAGGGTAGAGAGTACCCGAGAGCCCGTAGAGAGCATCACAACCTGGTGTGGCTTTGAATAAAAGATAATCTGCTAGCATCTGGGATGCTCAAATGGATATTTTCGGAGCAAAAAGACAGAAGGAGGATCAACTATGAGTAGCAAGACACACAGTAAGAACATGGAAAATTTGGAGGAACTGAGAAGGAGGCGGGAGCGCATCCTGCAGATGGGAGACCCCAGTGCAGTAGAAAAGCGCCACCAAAAAGGACAGATGTCTGCACGGGAAAGGATAGAATACTTTTTTGATCCCGGTACGTTCACTGAGATAGGGATGCACGTTAAGCACAGGACGACTGCCTTTGGAATGGATAAAAGGGAAGTTCCTGCTGAGGGGGTTGTTACAGGTTTTGGTAAGGTAAGAGGCAGGCATGTTGTTGTTGCCAGCGAAGACTATACAGCTATGGCAGGGACTTTCGGCGAATATCATGGGAAAAAGTTTGCCCGTGCTATGGATTTTGCTAAAGAGAATGGCTGGCCATTTGTGGGTATCAATGACTCAGGGGGTGCACGTCTTCAGGAGGGGGTGGATTCCCTGGAAAGCTATGGTTGGCTGTTTAGGTCTCAAATACTGGCTTCGGGGATAGTTCCTCAAATAGCTTTGCTAATGGGGCCCTGCCTGGGTGGACAGGCATATCATCCTATAATGCAGGATTTCCTTATCCAAACAAAAAATACGGGGTTTATGGGTATTGCGGGTCCGGCATTTGTAAAGACGCAAACTGGAGAAGAGATCAGTCTGGAGGATCTCTCGGGTTACAAAGCCCATGCCATAAAATCAGGACAGACACACATAGTAGCAGAGGACGACAAAGATGCCCTGGATAAAGCAAAGGAACTTCTCTCTTTTATGCCATCCAATAACAAAGAAAAACCACCTCGTATAGAAACAGAAGATGATCCAGAAAGAAAGTCACCAGATTTGCTTGATTTACTGCCCGCAGAGCCATATCAACCTTTCGACATGTACGAGATTATCAAAAGGATAGTGGATGACGGTTATTTCTTTGAGACACTGGGACTTCACGCGAGAAACTTAATCACTGGTTTTGCCCGCTTTAATGGTCGTCCTGTAGGGATAGTTGCCACCCAGTCCACTCACATGGGTGGGTGTCTGGATATTGATGCCTCAGACAAAGGCGCCAGGTTTATAAGATTTTGCGACCTGTTTAACATTCCATTGGTTACTCTTCATGACTGTCCCGGCTTTTTAATAGGTTCACAGCAGGATTGGAGAGGCATCTTGAGACATGGTGCCAAGATGCTCTACGCCTGGGCAGATGCTACTGTTCCATTAATTGCTGTCATGGTAAGGAAATCATTTGCCGGTGCCCACTATGGCATGCTGGATAAGGCTATAGGTGCCGATTTGGTCTTTGCCTGGCCCACAGCCCAGGTTGCCCTCGTTGGCGCTAAGACTGCGGCCAGCATTATCTTTGCCAAGGAAATAAAGGAGGCAGAAAGCCCAGAGGAGATACGTGTAAAGAGAATAAAGGAGTATTCAGACCTTTATGAGAATCCCTATGAAGCTGCCGCCCGAGGTTATGTTGATGATGTGATAATACCCGAAGACACCAGAAAAGTAATTAATAGAGCCTTGGACGCACTGGAAAATAAGACCGTATCAAGACCATGGAGAAAGTATTCCAACATTAACCTGTGAAGTGACTACTCAGGAGTCAGGAGTCAGGAGTCAGAAGTCAGAAGGGGATTTGGGGTCTGACCCGACATTTGGGTTATATTGCTACGGGTCTGACCCCGAATCCGCCCTTTGAAAAAGGATAAAGTAAAATGAAAACCAATTTTGATGTCTTATTTAATCCTGATTCAGTAGCCATCATTGGGGTATCGAGAGATCCTTTAAAGATGGGCCATCAGTGTCTCGATAGCCTTAAGGACAGAGGATTTAAAGGAAAAGTATACCCTGTTAACCCCAATATCAAGGAGGTTTTGGGCATAAAGACATATCCTACCCTTGTCTCCATTCCAGAAAAGAAGATCGACCTGGTCATTATAGTAGTACCAGCCCGTTTAGTATTTGGTGTTCTGGACGAATGCAAAGATAAAGGGGTCAAAGGTGCCGTAATTATCACTGCAGGGTTCAAAGAACTGGGGCATCAAGACGGACGCAACCTCCAGAAGGATATGGCAGAAATGGCTAACAGGGCCGGAATAAAGATAATCGGACCGAATACATTTGGAATGGTGAACACCCATATAGGCCTGAATGCATCTTTTTCTCCATATCTATCCCAATTGAAGAAGGGCGGAATCGCGGTTATAAGCCAAAGTGGCGGGATCGCCCATGTAATAGTAAATCAGGGGGTAGCTGAAAATATAGGGTTCAGTAAAGTTGTTGGTCTGGGGAACAGGTGTAATGTAGAATATGCGGATTTGCTGGAATACCTGGTTGATGATGACGATACCGATGTCATTCTTCTGTACATCGAAGGCATAGACGATCCCCGCAGATTTATATCGGCAGCCAAAAAAGCAGCCCTTAAAAAACCCATAGTGGCGTGTAAGGTGGGAAAATCACCTGCCGCTTACAAGCCGGCATATTCTCATACAGGTTCTATAGCAGGCAAATATGAACTGTATGATGCCGCTTTTAAGCAGTCGAACATTGTATCTGCCGGAGACTGTGAGGAACTGCTTGACATAGCCAAGATACTGTCTCTTTCTTCTCCGCCAAAGGGAGACAGGGTAGCCGTTCTCTCCTTCCAGGCAGGACCAGGGATTATGATAACAGATGTATGTGCAACCAAAGGCATGAAGCTGCCAAGCTTTTCAGACAGGACAAAAAAGATACTGGAAGAGACCTTGCCCCCTATGACAATAAGAACCAACCCTGTGGATCTGGGGTTTGCAAGAGGCTGGAAAGTTCTGGATACAGTGATAAGGGCCGTTTTAGAAGACAGTAATATTGATGCCTTGATCTTCTTCATGCTGCCCCATCCTGTTGTACCCTTCAAGGAATTGTTCAAAGGCATGGTGGACCTAAAAAAGGAATACGGAAAGCCTGTTGTAATGTGTATAAATTCACATCAAATGGATATCCAGGATGTAATAGATGTATTTGAAAAGAATTCAATCCCTGTCTACACCACACCTGAAAGGGCTGCAAAGGCCCTTTCAGGCCTGGTCAGGTATGGTCAGGTTATTGGATAATTATCCGCTCTCGGTTATTCCCCATGCTGATGATGTGGTAGAGCATTGACGGGAAAACTATCCTGGCAACCCTTGGCATCTCTCGAGTAGTGGTGTAACCGCATAATTTCACTTGTTTCATCCAGCAATTTACGGTTTTTTGATGTTGACATCTGTTTCTATCCCCTGTTAAAATGATTGCGTTTTATTGATAACAGGAATGAGGTAAATTTACCAGAAAATCCATTCAATATCAACTTATCAGGGCATATCGGCCTGATAAACAATGGTTAGACATAAGTAATAAGGCGGGGGAAGGTTGTTGTGGGATATGCTGAATATATTCAGATTGGGATAGCGCTGGTTTTGACCGCTACTCTTGTTGCGATTATCCGCCAGTTGATTCTTCAGAACCGCCTACTCCAGGCGCAGATTCTCGCCCACCGTTTCGAGGCTCTCACTACAACCGGGAGGGAAATTACTGAGGGTGAGTTGGAGCAAGTCCATCTTTGGCCGGACAATTACATGAGTCAAGAGGTGTACGAGAAGTACAAAGATAATCCCAAGGCCATGCGCAAGTACCTGGGTGCGCTTGATTTGTACATCTACCTCGCCTTCGCTTACGCGCTCAAAAAACTCAATCTCCCTGATCCCATCGGATATGAATGGACAGAACAGTGGGCTGCTGCCTTGCTGGCGCATGAGGAGTTCCGCGAAGTACATGCGTACATAAAACGTTTCTACCCGTGGTTTGGCTGCTTCCTGGATTCTCATTTAAAACCATGACGTAGTCAACCGCTTTCATACAGCTGTCTAACAATGGTATTAAGCGCGACGGCAAAAAGATGCCGCACCTTATGCCGATCGTTATCTTTGGCGAATAAAAAATGGATTGGATAACTTTTCTAAGTAAATTAATTGATTCAGTAGTGTGGCCTGTATCCATCATTATTCTAGCATTAATCTTTCGTTCGCCACTATCAGAATTGATTCAAGTTTTGAAAAAATTCAAATATAAAGGTTTTGAGCTTGAATTTGATTCAGAAGTTAAAAAGCTCCATTCTGACATAGCTAAGACCATACCAGATAAAGGAATAATTGATGAGGAAACTAAAGCCGAAAAGTCCAAAATGATACAGCTATCCAGAGTTTCTCCGCAGGCTGCTATCTTAAATAGTTGGGCACAAGTTGAGAAGGAAGCTTTTTTAACTGTTCGCCGTCTTAAGCCTGAATTAGCTGATAAAGAAATTAATAATTGGTTATTGGTAATTCACACACTCCTAAATTCCGGCAAATTGGATGATGATAAATTTAGACAATTTAATAAGCTAGGCTCTTTACGTAACCAGATAGCTCACAATATCGATATTCCCATTAGTCAGGAAGGGGCTCAAGAATATATAGAATCGGCATTAATACTAAAAAGGCATTTAGAAGAGATCGTGTAATAGCCGCATTAAAACATTTTAAGACAATTTAAAGATAACCAATCAATCAACCCGACCGGGAATATCCTGCGGTGGGTTGTGAGCCAAAACCGTAGCTCGGCAGGTTATCTTCGCGTTCAAAGGAGGAATAGATTATGCCAATGATAGCTGTGCCGGCTCATTTTGATGGTGAGCGAATTTGCTTGGATGAGCCATTTGACCTGGAACCGAATACGAAACTGATTGTCACTATTCTTCTAGGACAAAAATCTGACAATGAGCATGAAAGTTGGTTAAATTTATCAAGTCAGAGACTAGAAGACGCATACGGAGAGAACGAGCCTGAGTATTCATCAGAGTTGCTCAAAGAGGTGAATCCCGACTATGAAGGAAGGTAACGTCATTCTTACACCAATTCCCCAGGCTGATGGTAAACTAAAGGAAAGGCCTGCGATCTTCCTCCGGGAAATGCCGCCCTATCGTGATCTGCTTGTTTGCGGTGTCAGCACACAGTTACACCAATATGTCAAGGATTTTGACGAGTTTATCTCTCCTGCCGATGCGGATTTTAAGTCAAGCTGTATTCGAACAAAATCTCTGATTCGACTCGGTTTTTTAGCGGTGTTACCGCGTCATCGTGTGCTTGGTTCAATTGGTTTCATCTCAGCCGAGCGCCACAAACGTCTATTGAGAAAACTGAGTGATTACCTTACCAATTCTACCCAAGCTACAGGTTGACACCTGACCAATAAGGATTGATGAGACCTGAAAAGTCGCATTCAATCCTTTGTTCAAGAAGCCGCGGGCATCTCACTATATAGGGTATTGCTTCGAAGGGGATGTGCGGGAGGCGGAGCCGGGCAAGAGAGGTTCATCTCCCAAAGAGTTGGTCGATGAAAAGGATTCAAGGGGTCAAGGATTCGAGCTAAATGCTTAGAGATTTGCCATTCTTACGGTTAAACCAAAGAGTATAAACCAAAATATCCGCTCTCGGTTATTACCCATGCTGATTGGTAGAGCATTGACGGGGAAGCTATCCTGGCAACCCTTGGCATTTCTTATTTCCTTTCGCTCTTTATGCCATCTATATGCCCTTTTGATAAACTGCAAAAAGTTACCGAATTATTGAGCTGGTACACCCCCTTTCAGGCCCTTTCAGGTATGGTCAGGTTATTGGATAATTTCACCTATCCTCTTGCTTGTATTAGATACCTCCTCTTCTAATTGTTTAAATAGTTCTTTAACTGGCAAGATCCTGTCAATCTGTCCAATACCCTGGCCGCATGAAAGGAATCCACTACCCAAGTCTCCTTCTTTAACTAATTTCTGATTTTTAGGCCCCTCGATCAAAGGATATATCTTTTCAAAGGGTGCATTTTCCTTCTCTAACTCCTGTACCTTTTTTGTGACGTCGGTCACCAGGCACCTATGGGTATTTCCGTAAGGACGAAACAGCACAACAGTATCTGTCTCCTTGGCTTCCAAGAGGGTATTTTTTACGTTTTTATGTATGGGACACTCTTCGGTTAACAGAAGTCTGGTTCCCATAATAACCCCTTCGGCTCCAAGAGACATAAGCGCCAAGATTGCCTTTCCAGTAGAGATACCGCCGCCGCCAATTACAGGTATCTTTACTGCATTTACTACAGCAGGTACAAGACAGAGGGTTGTAATGTCTAGCATCCCTGTTGCTCCTCCGTTCTCAAAGCCAACAACGGTTACTGCATCGACACCAATGGATTCAACCTTGCGGGCATAGCGCACCCCCACGCATTTATGGGTTAACTTTATTCCTTCGGGTTTTAACCTGGCAATAATGTCATCTGGGGCCCTGTGTCCGCTTGTTTCAACTACCTTAACCCCTTCCTCAATAATTACATCCATATACTCATTGTTATCGATGGGTTGCATCATGGGGAATAAATTTAGATTGACAGCAAATGGTTTGTCAGTCGAATCCTTAATCTCCTTAATGGCGTCTCTAAAGCTATTTTTACTCTTGTAAAAAGCAGAGGGGAGGATACCGAGACCTCCGGCTTCAGCTATTGCACTTACAAATTTTGCATCGGTGATATACATCATTGTCCCACCAATGAAAGGGTATTTGATATTAAACAGTTCAGTAATTCTGGTTTTTAACATTTTTTACCCCCCTTTTTTATAGGTTACAAACACTTGATGAAGTCGTAAAAAGTCAAAGATCAGACGGCACAGTAAAAAGCTCCATATGCAAGGCGCGTAAATCACGAGGAGTGAAGCGTACTTATAGTTACGCTGTAACGACGAGGGATGCAGCGCAACGCCGCAGATGGACTTTTTACGAAGCCGTTAAATCCTTCTTCTTGAAGTAGTTGAGATATCCCATGGCACACATGGGGATGTGGTGTTCTATTACCCATTGACAGAGGAGTTCTTTCCCTCTATCTGAACCCAGTGCTTCCCTCGTATCTGCCCTGAACTTTTCTGTAATCCCTTCCTGAGACAGACCCTTGCTCATCATTCCTGAAACACTCTCTTTCCATTTCATAAGCCAGTCAATGCCCATATTCAGGGTCTGATTTACCTTTTCTGTAATCCCAAAATGAGAAAACAGCAGGAGCTTCAAATCAAGCCCCAAAAAACCTTTAATGGTTTCCACATTTACATCCGGATCGAATTCCGGAGGAGGGGTTGTTGGTATCAGCCTCCCTGAATCGGAAAGGTATACCCCCACTGCGTCCCCTGTAAAAAGCCCCTTCTCTTTTTCTGAGTATATACAGATATGGTGATTGGAATGCCCGGGGGAATCGATCATCCGAAGCCTCTGACCTTTACCAAGATCGATTATCTCACCACCCTTCACAGGCATTATTCTGTCCTGTTCCACAGGCAGAACCTCTCCATACCATTCATCTATCAAGTCCCCGAATACCCTTTTTGAACTGTTTACCAGCTTTGAAGGGTCTATCATGTGCCTTGCGCCTTTTTCGTGAACCACTACCTTCGCCTCAGGCATCTCCCTGACTAATGTGCCGGCCCCTCCTCCATGGTCTAAGTGGATGTGGGTAACAACGAGATATGATATATCAGCAGGGTCAAATCCAACCCCTCTAATTCCTTCAATGATAAAAGGGACTGATTTTGTTGGGCCGGTCTCTATCAGGGCCAATTTTTCGCCTGCTATCAAATAGGCTGAGGTAAAATTGGGTATACCAAATACCCTGGCATCTATTAAGTATATATTCTCGGCTACCTTCTTTGTGTTAGTCATCAAACCTTCTCCTTTAATTGATTAGTTCACACTGAAAAATTCCCTCTTCCGCTCTCTAGTGCAGGTTTTTTGACCCATCTATGACTCGCTTCAGGCATTTTCAGGAACTCGCCCTTCGGGCTCAAACACCTGAAAATACTTATCTTCCGCTTCGTCAAGATGGGTTCCCCAAAAATCCTGCTCATGTTCGCTCCAAAGGAAATTTTTCATTTTTCAGGATGAACTAATTAGTTTTTTTCAAAAACCACGAGCTAGCAATTTGGGTATCGTTCCTGTTGCAAAAGAAGCCCCATAGGGTTTATATGAAAATCGTTTGTGCTGTGTTATCTGAAGTGTGCTGCAAATTCGTTCTTGATTTTATCAATATTATGTGATAATGTTATCTTCATAAAATCTTTAAAAGGAGTACTCATGCCGATCATAAAACCTATATCAAGCCTTCGCAATCAAACGAGAGATATTGCTTCGTTGTGCCATGAACAAGACGAACCCGTTTACTTGACCACGAATGGTGAAGGCGACCTCGTTGTTATGAGTATCGAACACTATGAAAGACTCAAAGCAAGGGTCGACCTTTTTGGGAAACTTGCTGTCGCTCAAGCCCAGGCTGCGGCAGGGGAAAAAGGGCTTACTCATACGCAAGTGATGAAAAAGCTCAGGCAGCGCTTGCATGGCAGATAAATACATCCTCCGTTACCTTCCTGTTGCCGTTGACGACCTTGTTTCAATATTCGACTGGATCGCAAATGACAGTCCAGCCAATGCCGCAGCGTTTGTTGAAAAACTCGACCAACGTATTAGCAGCCTCAAAACACACCCCTTACTTGGTCACGTACCACGTGACGAAAAACTCAAGAATTCAGGTTATCGAATCCTCGTCATTGAATCCTACCTCGTATTTTACATTATTCGTGGTAGAACCGTTGAGATTCATCGTGTTGTTCACGGTTCCCGGAATTTGGACGATATTATATAAAGCCCCTGTTTTTCCCCCTTTGCGGTACTTTTCATATAACGGCTGAGCATTTACGACATCCCGCCGTAACAAAGTGGAGGCGAGACGTGGGCGAAGTCCGAAACGAAGTGTAGCGTAAATGCTTTGTTATGAGCCGTGCCGATTTTGCTCATACGACTCATACGATATGATTTTTTTACTTATTTTCAAACTCTATGGTCTCCTTCTCCGCTTCTGGATAAATATTATCAATCACTTTCTGAATTTCCATTGTCTTTTGAAGGGAAGTAACAATCTTGCAGTAATGTTTTATATCATCAAGGAACAACCTTCTCCCTTTTCTATCTTTTAGCCATTTGCTGCAAACCTGATAGCCCCCGATTTGATACTCCCAGACTTCTTTTGTAATCCCCTCAAAATACCGACTCCGATTAACATAAACACACTTTTCTCCCCCATCATATCTCAATTTCTCAACTCTCTCATCGCCATCACCCTGAAACTTAGCAACAGGTGAGTCAAGTTCTACCGATTTAAGCAGATGCAAATCAACGAGCCTTTTCCCATATTCAGCCACTTTGCTAAACAGTTTGTAATCTTTCGTAAAAGGAATCTTTGGAAAATCAATCTTTAAGAACTCGGCATATTTTGTTCGGTAGATATTGGAATAGAGGACAGCGTAGATGTAATAGAAAATCTCTTCTGGTGACGGCGTCTTCTTATATTGGCATGTCAACCGTTCAACTAATTGCGGGGAAAGGTTCGGCTTCTTTATGGTATATTCTGCCTTTGGTTCAAAGAGCATCATAGTGCTCCCCAAAGATCTCTTCTTATTTGGGTTGCCTGTCTCCTTTTTGTCTGTGTCGGAGTAAAGGTAGAGAGGGAATAAAAATGCGATCCCTTTATTACTCAATGTCACTCGGCTTTCGATAATATTATCTGTCACAAATGCATGGTTAAAAATGCCTTCTGCTACTTGTCTTACTGAGACTAACCCCAAATTCTCCTCCATCATATGGCGCATGACTTCTTTGCGAGGTCGTTCAATAAGATTATCGTGGTAGAAAACCCATTGAATATCAAAGGGCCTATACAAGATCTTCGTTATTGAATCTTCCCAGTGCTCATCCTTTCTTACCTTTTCCCGGACAACTTTTAATTTCCAGTTTGATTTATCCTTCAGGTTAAATGTCTGCTTGACAAGTTCATCCGGCATTTTTTCATCACGGAACATTCTGATACGCCGTTTAAGAGCCTCTTTATCAGAGTCTATTACGAAACTGTCCCTTGATGTTACTATACCAACGCTATTCAATGGAAATGCTTCGGTTATCTTAAGATATTTTTCATAACTTCGCAGAAAGCTTTCATCCCTGTGGACAAGAAGATAAAATTCAGACTTCGGAGATAGCTTTCGCCAATCTGTCGTTTTTATATCATTCTTCAAAAGCCAATCATATTTTTTTTCTTCTCTCAATCCCCAAATCTCTGAATGATAGACCTTGCAATCTTTCTTCTCGCCTTTTTTCTTTATGAATAGGGCAATGGCTACTCCCTGCTGAATATCGAATACATTTTCATCTTTGGAACCGTCAGGGCATTTCTCTTTTTTCAGGCTGTTACCGTGTAAATCCAGAATATAAATTTCATTAAAGCTGTTCAACAGGGATTGCCGCATACCCCTGAAAGTTGGATTGTCAAGGTAGCCATGATTGGTGATAAATCCCAAAACTCCTTCGCCTGCCTGATCAATCTTCCATTGGGCAAAACGAACGAACTTCACATAATCATCCTGCAACCACTTAGGATTCCTTTCTCCAAGAGGTTTCCTGTCTATTTGATAATAACCATCATCTTTATAACCATCAGAGCGGGTATAACCTTTTTTCAGCAAATCATCTATCCATTTTCCTCTGTTTGCGGATACTCCCGAATATGGAGGATTGCCGAGTATCACTAAAACAGGCTGCTCTTTTTTGACCTTGCCTGCTAAGTGCGATTCTTCAGAAAGGGAGGCCATACCGGGAAGTTCGGTTTGGGCAAGTTCTTCCATCTCCAAAGTATTGGTGAGGTAAAGTTTAAATCTATCATCGTCCTGGAGCCTATAGCCCAATTCTTCCAAGAGAAAAGACATCTTCAAATGACCTACTGTGTACGGTGCCATCATTAGTTCAAACGCGTAGAAATTTTTAAGGATATGCTCCTTAATGAAATTTTCTTTTCCCCCTTCGCCATATCTGGAGACAAATTCCTCTACGGCTAATTTGGCTGCTTCAGATAAAAACGTAAGCGTTCCTGCCGCAGGATCTAAAACGGTAACCGAGTCGCTTGCAAATCCATCTGCTCTATTAAAATGCTCTTTCAAAATATGATGTAAAGAACGGACAATATAGGAGACCACGGATTCTGGAGTATAATAGACGCCTCTCTTTTCTCTCGTTTGCGGGTCGTATTCAGCCAAAAAGGTCTCGTAAAAATGGACGATAGGGTCTTTGCCCTTGCCCTCGTGAAAATACTGATGAAGGATATTTTTTACATCAGTAACTGCTAAGACTTCTGAAATATCGTCAATAACCCATTCCATCTGCTGGGGTAGGTCTCCAAGGGAAATGAACTTGAACACATCTCGTAAAAGTCCGATGGTGTGTGGAATGTTATCGTATGCAAGTTTTCTATTAAAGCCGTTTTCTGATCGGGTACGGGCAGCAAAAAGTCCGTAGGTGACGGTCTGTGAATACAGGTTGGCGAACTCTTCTTTTGAAAGACCGCTTATGAGATATTTTCTGAATGCCTCATAAAAACCTGAGATAAATCCTTTTCCTATGCTTTCTTCTTCCTTTAACTTCTGTGTTACGATCTCATCCTTCAAAAAGCGTGTTCTCTTTGCTAATTCTATTGCCAGGGTTTCAGCATCATAGACTCTTGGCAGAGAGAAGGAAAAGAATCTCTCAAGCAGTTTAAGAAAATCTGCTTTTTTTTCAACCGGCGGAACGGTTTTAAGTTTATGAACAATAAAAGGTCTGCCGATAAGAACCTTATCTATCAAAGTGCCATTGCGATAAAGCCTGAATTCAAAAAAGTTGGTTAGTATCAGGTTCGGGAAGGTACGCCGATAGCGTTCCAATTGCTCTGAATCTTCTATCGAATCTAAATTGTCAACTTCTGGCGACTTGGCTTCAATATATCCAACGATATGTTGTTTACCATCCCATATTCTAAAATCGGGATTGCCCGCTTCGGTTTTTTTGGGGAGGGAAGTAATATAAACATCTGTTTTGTTTATCGTCTCTGAATAAACTTTGAAAAGGTTCTCTAAAGTCGAATAATAACTTACTTCCGTGGCATCTCCACGAGATGCAATCTCATATACATTTTTTAAGTATGATTTTAGCATTTTGCCCATCCCAATAATTTTAAATTCTTTAGATACGGCATGGCGTAATTTCGATTATCTTTTGGATCTGAATCCTTACAATCTTTGTCACTATCCCAAATCAGATAAACTGGAATACCTAATTGACGGAAAATCACCGCCGGTCGATCCATGCTGGTCTCACTTTGGCTGATGAAAAATCGTCAAAGGGAAAAGGAACCAACACCACTTTACCTTTAATCATGAAAATGCCTCCCATCGGCAAGAGTGTAAATAACACGCTGTTGTTTGAAGTTCGGGCTTAGGAGACTAGCTACAACGTAATTTCCATTCCTGCATAGACAGCGAAGCATTGCAAAGTTGCATTTTTTTCTTCAATGATGCCATGACAATCTTCAACAATTTCATCCAATGCTGCATCCGATCTGTCTTGATTGTGATGGAACAGACCGAATTGCTTTACATTTGCATCCAAAGCCAATCGTAGTGCATCCTTATAGACAGTATGTCCCCATCCTTTTGTCATCTTGTATTCTTCTTCCGTGTATTCAGAATCGTGGATCAGCAAGTCACTGTTTGCAGAAAATTCAACATAATCTCGAAAATCGGGTCCGCCGGGGTGTTTATAAAACAATTCGTTGTCTGTCAGAAAAACAAAACTCTTACCACCCTCGACAAATTTGTACCCGATACCTTGATTAGGATGATTTAGGAGGATCGGAGTCACCTGAATAGAACTTATCTCAAAACACCCGTTGCATGCTCCATGATAGGAAATATCAGCTTTAAGGTCTCCAAAATTTATAGGAAAGTATGGGGGCGTCATGGATTTAGAAAAAATATCTTTTACGGAAGACTGGGCAAATCGACATCCATGCAGATCTAAGTTTGTTCCCTTGACATAGATCGGTTTGAAAAACGGAAACCCCAAAATATGATCCCAATGAGCATGTGTGAATATGATATGGTAGTTTTGCCGATTTTCTCTGAGTAGTTTGTTGCCCAACTTTCTGATACCTGTTCCTGCATCAACGATGAGGATGTCGCCATCTTTGCTCCTTATCTCAAGGCATGTAGTATCTCCTCCATACCTCAGGTATTCGCTACCTGACACTGGTATAGAACCTCTGGAACCCCAACAGGTGATAATCATAGTTCAATCTCCTTCCGTCTCAGTCAAAGATCGAGAATTTCAGATAACTTGTTTGTCTCAGCACCTGGTGCGAATATATAAATCAGATGAGGTTTGTATGGTCTGATTATTGATTAAAACCCCAGTGGTGTCAAGGATTTTCTAATCCTGACCCCTCTCCTACGAGGGGTCAGGGAATAGAGAAAACTCCCTAAACGAATTTTGACAAAAAGTAAAGTAAAGCCTCTTTTAGTCTTGAAACTCTGGGGGCATAGTGCTAATAATTTGATATGGGCATGACAACTCAATTCATCATTTTTCTGAGCGTCTTCTTTTCCCTTTACGGGTCTATGCATTTTTATGTCTACAGAAAGATCACATCCCAAACCACCTTTCCCAGCGTAGCAAACATAGCCATTATCATTTTTCTAGCCCTAATGGTGGTCTCCCCGATACTCTCCAGGACATTTACGAGCAAGCGGATAGACGGAGCTGGCTATATTCTAACACTGGTTTCATCTTTCTGGATAGGCTTTGTCTTCTACCTTTTTTTGATAAATGTAGGGGTTGACATAATCAATATATCCAGTAAATTGATCAGCAGGGCAGCCTTTGGAGGGGATCCCTCCCTGCTTATCCCTAAGAGCTATCCCACATTCTTCTCAATACTCTTGATTGTAATTGGCATCTGTACCTACGCCTATTTTGAGGCGTTGAATATAGGTATCACCAGAGTCGCTGTTCAGACCTCAAAATTACCGGAAGATGTGGAGGAACTGGTCATTGCCCAGATTTCTGATGTTCACCTGGGAGTTCTGGTAGGAGAAAAGAGGCTGAAAAAGATTACACGCATCATTAGGGAAGTCAAGCCGGATATACTTTTCTCCACAGGAGATTTGGTGGATGGGAACCTGGATACTATGAGAGGACTGGCAGAAGAATTCAGGGGTATTAACCCAAGACTCGGGAAATATGCCGTTACGGGAAACCACGAATTCTATGCAGGGATAGAGCGGTCTCTAAGGTTCACTGAAGATTCGGGATTTATGCTCCTTCGCAACCAATACGTAAACCTCAATGGCATTATCAACCTCATAGGAGTGGACGACCCCACAGCCGAGAGATTCAAAAACAGGGCAGGAGAAGACATCTCCAAACTCTTTTCCAGGTGCAATCCTAATCTCTTTACTATACTCCTCTATCGTCAACCCAGGAAGTTCAGGGAAAATGCCTTCCTTATGCCCATTGACCTTCAACTCTCCGGGCACACCCATAAAGGTCAGCTATTTCCCTTTAACCTTATAACCCATATCTTCTTTCCACTGCAGGGGGGACTTTTTGAGGTAAATGGCAAAAAACTCTATGCCAGTCGAGGCACAGGCACCTGGGGACCTCCGCTCAGGTTTCTATCTCCACCCGAGATTGTTGTCATAAAACTGGAGAGTTTAAAGACAAAGGGTAACTATTCAGGTAGGCACAGAGGCACAGAGCACCAAAGGCACAAAGAATAGTTCAGTTACCAGTTATCAGTTATCGGTTAATTATTAACTGTAAACTGTTAACCGTAAACCGTATTTTTAGTGCCTTTGCCACTTTGTGCCTGAGTAGTCACGACAAAGGGAAATTAGAAGTTGAAGAAGAGAGAAGAAGATATAGGAATATATGTACATGTCCCCTTCTGCATAAGCAAATGCCCCTACTGCGATTTCAATTCCATTGTAGTATCACCGATCCCCGAAGAAAACTATATAAAAGCCCTGATTACAGAGATCGATAGCTATACTAAACCCCTGGCATTGCCATTCGAGGGTAAATCTGCAAAAGGAGAGTTAAAGGAGTCATTATTTTTAGAAAAGGGGAAAAGGGCGGTTGGATCGATCTACTTTGGGGGAGGTACCCCTTCCCTATTTTCCGTTGACAGTATAGCCAGGATTATTGACAAGATCATGTCTGAATTCTCATCAACTTCCCATGTGGAGATAACCCTGGAGATTAATCCCAAAACCTCTGATATGGAGAAACTTCAGGCCCTTTATACCATAGGAATTAATAGATTGAGCTTAGGGATTCAATCCTTTCAGGACATATTCTTGCAAAACCTGGGACGAATTCACACCTCTGCTGATGCCGTTAATCTTTTTAAGGATGCAAGGTCTTCTGGTTTCAGTAATATTGGTCTTGATTTAATCTTCGGCATACCTGATCAGACCCTGGATGATTGGGAAAGAGACCTGAGCTGTGCTTTATATCTCAAGCCTGAACACATATCAGTATATAACCTGACCATAGAGGAGGATACCCCTTTTTATGATTTACAAGAGGAAGGGAAGGTCACTTTGCCTGATGAGGATCTTCAGGTAAAAATGTACAGGCTGACTCAAGAAAAGGTTGCTGCAGCCGGATATGAGCAGTACGAAATATCAAATTTTGCCTTACCTGGCTTCCGCTGCCGGCATAACGAAGGATACTGGACTTTGAAAGAATATTTTGGGTTTGGCGCAGGGGCTCATTCCTATCTCACGGAGACATCACATAAAGGGGATTGGGGTATCAGGTGGAAAAACATTCCCAATCCTTACGAATACATCTCTTTACTGTCAAACAACGGTACGGCTGCTATTGAGAGAGAAGATTTGACCAGAGAAATGGCAATAAGAGAGGCTATATTTCTGGGGCTTCGCAGGCTGGAGGGTATCAGTCTTGATGATTTTGAGAAAAGATTCGGCATCTCCTTAGAAAAAACCTTTGCCAATGTTGTTCCCTATCTTCTCAAAGAAAACCTTATATCAATAGATGAGGGGCATCTGAAGTTAACTGTTCAAGGTATTTTACTTTCCAATGAGGTATTTTTGAAATTCTTTTGAAGAAACTATTTCCATTGTGTCTGCCGACGGATTCGGGGTCAGACCCGTAGCAATATAACCCAAATGTCGGTCAGACCCCATATTCTATTAGAAGTCTGATTACTCCTAACGGGGTACGCTGCTTCTATTCTGACTCCTGACTCCTGCATTATCTTGACAATGTGAAGCTTATGTGGTACTTCTACGTTCCACAGCCCCCAGTAGTATCTTCAAAATATTACAAAATAACCTTTGACATCTCGATGTAGGACAACAGGGAAGATGAAGATTAAAGATATATTAAGGGATATCATAAATAGTGCCCTGTCTGATTGCGTTCAAAAGGGAGCTCTGAGTATAAAAGCGATTCCTGCCATAGAATTGGAAACCCCTAAGATTCAAGAACATGGGGACTTTTCCACCAATATTGCCATGATTATGGCATCCGAGGAGAAAAAATCTCCCAGGCTAATCGCCAGTACTATCGCAGAGAGTGTAATAGATAAAGATAATGTTTTGGCTAAAGTAGAAATAGCCGGGCCTGGTTTTATGAATTTTTTCATAAACAATGACCATTGGCGCAATTCCTTGAAGGATATCGAAACACTGGGGGATTCTTATGGAAAAAGTAAAGCAGGAGAAGGGAAAAAGGTTCAGGTAGAATTTGTTAGCGCAAACCCCACCGGACCCCTTCACATCGGACATGGAAGGGGAGCTGCAGTAGGTGATGTCCTTGCAAATATCCTGAAGGCAGTAGGTTACGATGTGGTTAAAGAATACTATATCAATGATGCTGGCAATCAAATGGAAACCCTTGGAAGATCGGTATTTTTCCGTTATCTCCATCTCTTAGGCAGAGACGTTGACCTACCATCAGAGTGCTATCAGGGTGAATATATAGTCGACATAGCAAATGATATTGTAGCTAAACACGGGGATAGATACCTGGATGAGCCGGATAGTAAAGTTATCTCAAATTTTGCTGTTTATGCCGCTGATTCTATTCTTGAAGGCATAAAAGAGGATTTAAGGGATTTCGGAGTAAAATTTGATGTGTGGTCCAGTGAAAAAACATTCTTTGAGAACAACAAAATATCAGAAGCAACAGAGGAGCTCAAGAAGAAGGGGTATATCTACCAAAAGGATGGGGCTTTCTGGTTTAGAACCACAGACTTTGGAGATGAAAAGGATAGGGTTGTAATAAGGGCTAATGGTCAGCCTACTTATTTCGCCTCTGATATAGCCTATCACAAAGACAAATTGGAACGCAAATTTGATATGATCGTAAATATCTGGGGGGCAGATCACCATGGTTATGTCCCACGGATGGAATCAGTAATTCAGGCACTGGGGGGAGGGAAAGAGATGTTAAAGATCCTCTTAGTGCAACTGGTAAACCTCATGAGGAACGGCCAACAGGTAGCTATGTCTACTCGGTCTGGAGAATTTGATACATTAAAAGAGGTAGTGATAGAGGTTGGGAAGGATGCTGCCAGGTATTTTTTCTTGATGCGTAGCTCCGACAGCCAGTTGGACTTTGACCTGGAGTTGGCAAAAAAACAGAGCAATGAAAATCCTGTCTATTATGTTCAATATGCCCATGCCAGGATCTGTAGCATCTTAAGGCTTGCGAAGGAACAAGGATTGAATACCCCAGGGTTTGAGGAGGTTGGGATCGACCTGTTAAATCTCCCTGAGGAATTGACGTTAATAAAACAGCTCTTGAAATATCCTGAAGTCATAGAAGGGGGTGCTTTCGCTCTGGAACCCCATAGAGTAACGGTTTATTTGAATGATTTAGCCAGTAAACTCCACAGTTACTACAATAAAAACAGGGTACTCTCAAATGACCTGCCTCTGACCAAGGCAAGGTTGTATCTTGTGAAGATGGTTAAGATAGTTTTAAATAATGCCTTACACATCTTAGGCGTATATGCTCCTGAAAAAATGTGATAAATACATGGACAACAGATAGATGAGATTTAAGAAAAACTATCAGTTTTCTTTCAGCAAAAGCCTCCTGACTTTCATGTCAATAGGGATAGTCTTTGCCTTTATCCTTGTATTTATACTGGGCTTTATTATAAGCAAAGGATTTTATCAAGACCAACCGGACAGGATGAAGGTTCAAAAGTCTACAGGACCGGGAAAACATCAGGAAAACAGAATCCCATCGAAGATGAAAAGCAATAAGGAGAAAGACTCTTCTGATCTAGAATTGACCTTCTATCAAACCCTTCTTAAAAAAGAAGGTACACCTTCCAAACAAACCGACCAGGAAAATAACGTAAACAAATCCTCCCAGGTTGAAAAACAGGTAGAACAGAAGAAACCGTTGGAAATAAAACAGAGGGTTTCCAAAGAAGTAAAAGAGAACATTAAACCTTTCAAAGGATATACTCTACAGGTTGGGGCATTTCAGGACAAAGAGCAGGCCAGAAAGATGGCGAATAAATTGGAGGGAAAAGGTTATCCTGTATACGTAGTCTCATCAAATATGCCAATGAAAGGGATGTTGCATAGGGTAAGGGTTGGCCATTTTCAAGACATTAAAGATGCCAAGAAGTTAGGTTTAACTATTGAAATGAAAGAGAGGCTTCCCACTTATGTCACCTTTAGCTCAGAGTAAGGCTCTCGCATGTGAGTCGTGAATCGTGAATCGTGAATCGTGAATCGTAAGTCGAATATTATCAAGAAAGGGTAAATATGGAGAAACTATTAAAAAAAATCAGGAATAAAACTGCTAAAATTGCCGTTATTGGCGTTGGTTATGTAGGTTTGCCTCTGGCAATTGAGTTTGCTAAAGAGGGATTTAACGTTACAGGAATAGATACTGATCCAAGGAAGGTGGAGGCTATAAATAATGGAAGTTCTTACATACGTGATGTTGAAAAAGAGGAACTGATACCTTTAGTTCAGAGTGGGAGGCTGCGCGCAACCCTGGACTATTCACTTTTAAAAGATATAGATGCCATATCTATCTGTGTCCCCACCCCTCTTAACAAAACAAAGGACCCTGATGTCTCATATATCCTGGATGCTGCTGATAAGATATCAAAATTTGTTCATGCCAAACAATTAATTGTATTAGAAAGCACTACTTATCCTGGGACAACAAGGGAGTTGATTCTGCCTATACTCGAAGAGACAGGGTTAAAGGTAGGTGAAGATTTTTACCTTGCTTTTTCTCCTGAACGAATTGACCCCGGTAATAAATTTTATAAGACCAGAAATACACCAAAGATAGTAGCAGGTATTACACCAAAATGTACTGAAGTGGCCAAGCTTCTCTATCAGCAGGTCATAGATACTATAGTACCGGTTTCCTCTACAGAAACCGCTGAGGTTGTGAAGTTACTGGAAAATACCTTTCGCAGCGTTAACATTGCTCTGGTGAACGAGGTTGCCATTATATGTAATAAACTAAAATTGAATGTCTGGGAGGTTATCGAAGCTGCTGCTACCAAACCTTTCGGATATATGTCTTTCTATCCAGGACCTGGACTGGGCGGACATTGCCTGCCCATAGACCCTTCCTATCTATCCTGGAAACTAAGAACTTTGGATTATAGGGCGAGATTTATTGAATTAGCAAGTGAGATAAATACAGAAATGCCTTACTTTGTAACCAACAAAATAATAGATGGTTTGAATGGATTCAGAAAGAGTGTCAATGGCTCTAAGATCTTAGTGTTAGGGGTAGCCTACAAGAAAGACATTGACGATATCCGAGAATCTCCAGCCCTGGATATAATAAAGATCCTCAAGGAAAAGGGTGCAGAAGTAATATTTAATGACCCAAACGTTCCCTTTATAAAGACCGATGAGCTTAAGATGTCATCCGTGGTCATTGATGAAGAACTATTGAAAAAAATGGATTGTGTAGTAATTACTACTGATCATAGTGGCTATAATTGGGAATGGATTACAGAAAATGCCAATCTAATAGTTGACACAAGAAATGCAACCAGAGGGATAAACAAAGAGAAGATAATCAGACTCTAGCGGTTATCTGGAACCAGTCCGTTAAGATAAGCCCCTTATTTGACCTAGGCTAATCTCTTGATTTTATTGGTGCCTAGGGCCGGGATCGAACCGGCACGGGGTTAAACCCCGAGGGATTTTAAGTCCCTTGCGTCTACCAATTCCGCCACCCAGGCACTCAGCACTCCTTAATATTCATAAAATATAGCAAGAGATTTTTAATAGTATCCTCTTTAGCTTCAGTATTGATTTTTATAGTATTCTTTAAAACATTTGTCAACCAATTATTTCTGCACTTTACCACATAAGTACCATAATTTGCAAGTTCGAGTTGACATTTTGTTGGGGTTCTATTATTATGCATACAAAATTAGCTGGATAACTCCATTTATAAATATCCCATCAGTAAATAAAGACTCGGTTTGGTGCAATGATATAACTTTCCTGACTCTGAAAAAGAAAATTTCCCTCAATTTATTGTTTGGACAACAGCCTGTTAAGGAGGAATAAAGGATGGCAGATATTCTATTAAAAGAAGAGAAGGATGGCATTCTGATTTTAACCCTCAATCGCCCTGAAGCGATGAACTGCTTTAATTTTGCCCTTCTTAATGAACTCAATGCCGCTATTTCTGAGGCAAATTTCAACCCTGACCTTCGTGTAATAATCATTACCGGAGCATCCGGTGAAAAAAAGGCGGCCTTTTGCACAGGAGCCGATCTGGTTGAGAGAAGAACCATGTCTCCAGACGACGTCAAAAGGTTTATTCATACCATCAGTTCCACGTTTTCTAGTGTTCAAAATGTAAAGCTGCCGGTTATCGCAGCCATTAACGGTTTTGCCTTCGGTGGGGGATTAGAGCTGGCTCTTGCCTGCGATATAAGAGTGGTATCTTCCAATGCGGTAATGGGATTGACAGAGACCAGCCTTGCCATTATCCCAGGGGCAGGCGGTACTCAGCGTTTGCCCAGGATTGTAGGTATATCAAAGGCCAAAGAACTTATATACACAGCCAAACGTATTACTGCGGATGAGGCATTGGCCTGCGGTTTGGTAAACCAGGTAGTGGAGCCCGACAAGTTAATGGATGCCTGTATGGAGATAGCCCACAAGATTGCTGATAACGGTCCTATCGCTGTGCAGCAGGCGAAATTTGCTATCAATAAAGGGATGGAGTGCAGCCTCGATATTGGTCTGGGCATAGAAGCCCGGGCTTATGCCATAACAATACCCACAGAAGACCGTATTGAAGGGCTTAATGCCTTTAAAGAGAAGCGGAAACCCGAATACAAGGGCAGATAGAAGACTGACCTTCGTCCCCTCAACAGCAAGCTTAAGCTTGCTGTTGCCAAAACCCGAATACAAGGGCAGATAGAAGACTGACCTTCGTCCCCTCAACAGCAAGCTTAAGCTTGCTGTTGCCAAAACCGGAATACAAGGGCAGATAGAAGACTGATGAGGAGGTTTGAATTATGGAATTGAAATACCCTAAAAAGGTTAGGTTAGGTGATATAACCGTGCGAGATGGGTTTCAGCATGAAGAACACTTTATACCTACAGAGGCAAAGCTCTTTTACATGGAAGAGTTAATCCTATGCGGTTTCAAACGCCTGGAGGTAACCAATTTTGGGAATCCCAAAGGGATGCCCCAGTTCAAAGACGCAGATGAGTTAATGAAACAGTTGCGGGGAAGCAAGAAATTAGCGAAGGCCGGTATTAACTGGGAGGAAATAGAACTCACAGCGATCACCATAAGGGAACAGGCAGTGGACAGGGCAATTGAGGCCAGGAAAGAGGGCTGGGGACCAGATCGTATTCTGATGATGGTCTCTACAGATGAACAGCACCACTTTGCTAACTCCGGCACATCACTGCCAGCATATTGGAAAGAGGCCGAACGGTGCATAAAAAAGGCAGCAGATGCAGGGATCAAGATGTGCGGTTGCGTCAGTACTATCTGGGGAAGCCCTATCTCCGGACCTACAAAACTGGAAGATGCTGTGGAATTTTCCAAACGATGGCTGGATATAGGCGCTGCAGACTTAGAACATGCGGATCACGACGGTTCAGCACCGCCGAATCAGGTCTACCGTTATTATTCCATGGTTTTGGATGCCATGCCGAATACAGACCTCCACGTGGGTCACTTTCATGTAACACGGGGTTGGGGATTAGCCAATGTATTGGCTGCCCTTCAGGCTGGTATAGACATATTTGAGGGGACCATTGGCGGTCTGGGAGGCCAGCCTGCCAACTTTATCGATGGTGTCCCTGTTACAGGGACCGGGGCATATTACTACAAGGACCCTAACGTGGTTGGTTTGACTACCATAGAGGACATGGCGGTCATGATGGACGAAATGGGTATAGAGATCGGGATAAATGTAGATCGTCTCCTGGAGTTGGGTACCATGATGGAGAAGACCATAGGCCGTCGCCTCCGTTCTGAAGCGATCCTGAGCGGCAGGATTCCCAAAAAGCCCAGAGAGGAATTCAAACGAAAAGGATTGGCAAAAGTCAAAGAAAAACTGGGCGAAAAGCCCGACCAGATTTATCCTGATGGCTGGCCGGAGAAAGCTCAATACAAATGGAAGTAAGGGGAGCAAGGAGGGATTGATATGTCAATGAAGGAGAGTGCAGCAAATTTCTGTAAGAATGTCTGCCCAGTTTGTACGACAGCCAGAAAAAAGCAGAAGGGCGTTGCTTATTGGTTTGTCAAGAACGTAGATCGAAAGGTTTGCCCTTTTTGCAAGTCTTATGAAAGTGTATACGGGAGACTTGCATATGAGCCAGAACCGAAAGATGAAATTTAAGCAACAGCCTGAAGTAAAGGGGTCATTGAATTTAGCCTTATTATATGCGCAAGGATTTGCATCCAGGTAGCGGGAAAGGGAGTTTTTCAGTCTAAACCAGTTAACTGATTAGCAAGAAGCTACTGGTACCACTAGATCAAGCTGTTTGATGAGGTGATTCAAGCGCTTAGAGGATTAAATATCTGGATCTCATTTCATTCAAAGGAGGTAGTTCAGCATGGATTTTGAGTTTACCAAAGAAGAAAAGGCGTTACAGGAAGAGGTTCGTGAATTTATTAAAAAGGAATCAACCCCGGAGATGTTAAAGGAAACCGAGGATATGGGTGACATCTATGGGGCCCCTGAGGGTCGAAAGATTATCCAGAAGATGGCGGCAAAGGGATGGCTTACCCCTACATGGCCAAAAGAATACGGTGGCCTGGGAGTGTCCGATGTTGCGAGTTATATGATCCGAGAAGAGATGGGTTATCATGGTCTGCCTTTCGGTTTTGTCGCTGCCCATATGGCAGGTCCTACGATTCTTCGATTTGGAAGCGATGAGATGAAAAAAAAGTGGCTGCCACGAATCGCAAGTGGGGAACTGGAATTTGCCCTTGGATATACAGAACCTCAGGCAGGATCAGACCTTTCTGCATTAAATCTTCGGGCTGAAGACAAGGGTGATTACTTTCTATTAAATGGAACCAAGCTGTTCAATACCAGTTGTCATATCGCAGACTGTCACTGGCTTGCTTGCAGAACTGACTTTGATGTAGCAAAACATAAAGGTGTTTCGATGATGATAGTGGATTTGAAGAGTCCTGGTATTACCATAAGCCCTCTTATCACCATGGCTGGTTGGCAGACCAACGAGGTTGTCTACGAAGATGTTCGCGTCCCTAAGGAAAACCTGGTGGGTGAAAAGAACAAAGGGTTCTATTACCTGATGGCGGCTCTGGATTTTGAGAGGATGTTTCCTCTTGGAAGGTACCGCCGTGTCTTCGATGAATTGGTCGAATACACAAAAGAAACAATAGTAGACGGAAAAGCTATGTCCAAAGACCCATTGATACGTCAAAAGCTGGCACAGCTTTCCACCGAAATTGAGGTTACGCGACTTCTTTACTATCAACTCGCCCATATCCTGGATAAGGGCGGTATCCCCAACTATCAGTCGTCAATGGAAAAGACCTTCGCTACAGAGTGTGCCCAACGAATTGTCAATGTGGGGATGGATGTTTTGGGTCTCTACGGTCAACTTAAGGAGGGTTCCAAATGGGCTCAATTGAAAGGGAAGGTGGAAAAATTCTATCGAACCAGTATTGTGGAGACAATTTACGCGGGAACCTCTGAGATACAGAGAAACATTATTGCTCAAAGAGGATTGAAATTACCGAGATAAATATCTGACCTGTGGGTTTTATTCTAAACTGCTGAAGGAGGAAATAAGCATGGATTACGATTTAAATGAAGAACAGGAATTGTTGAAAAAAGCAGCCAAAGGCTTTCTATCTAAGGAATGCAAGCCTCTATTCGTGAGGGAGATGGAGGAGAATCCCCAGGGGATTACACCCGAACTCTGGCAAAAGATGGCGGAGCTTGGATGGATGGGATTGATATTCCCTGAAAAATACGGTGGTATTGGCGGAAGTTATCTTGATCTGATGGTGCTCCTTGTTGAAATGGGATATTCCTGTCTGCCAGGACCTTTCTTCTCCACGGTTATTTTGGGCGGAATTACCCTCATGGAGGCAGGAAATGAAGAGAAAAAGCAGGAGTTACTTGGAGGGATCGCAGAAGGCAAGATATTTGTCACCCTGGCACTAACTGAGGCAACTGCAGGGTATTCACCCGAAAGGATAGCAGTGAAGGCAGAAAAAGACGCCGATGATTTTGTAATCAATGGAACAAAACTCTTTGTCCCGGACGCCCATCTTGCCAATTATATCATCTGTGTTGCAAGGACAAAAGAAGGAGAAAACAAAAAAGACGGAATTACCCTCTTTCTAGTAGATGCAAAGAGTAAGGGGATAGTGATTACTCCCCTCAAAACATTTGCTGGAGACAAACTGAATGAAGTCGTCTTCAACAACGTAAAGGTTCCTAAGGGAAACATCCTGGGTGAACTGGACAAGGGTTGGCCAATTGTGAAAAAGGTCCTTCAAAAGGCAGCAATCGCCAAGTGTGCGGAGATGGTTGGAGGAGGTCAACGGGCACTGGAGCTGGCAATAGAGCAGGTTACCGAGAGGGAGCAGTTCGGTGTAAAGGTAGGAAGTTTTCAGGCCGTTCAGCACCATTGTGCAAATATAGTAACCTATCTCGATACATCCAGATTAATGACCCATCAGGCAGCGTGGAGAATAAGCGAAGGCTTACCTTGTGAAAGGGAGATTGCCATGACCAAGGCATGGGTGACCGATTCCTGTCGCAGCCTTGTTGCACTTGCGCATCAAGCCGTTGGAGGAACAGGCTTTATGGAAGAGCACGACCTCCAACTCTATTTCAGAAGGACTAAGGCGGCAGGGGTGTATTTCGGAGATGCCGATTTTCATCGTGAGGCATTGGCTGATGTGATGGGACTGTAACACGGTGTTCCACAAGCTGGAGTTTAGGCTGAAGGCTGTTAGTCACTGCGCATTGACCTAATTAGGTTGTTTAGGATGAAGGCTACAGCCTACATGCTAACAGTCTACAGGCTATCCGTTCAGGTCGCACATGATTTGTTCCTTCAGTCTATCTTCCTACAGCCTATCGTTCTTCGCAGTTACGTTATGCCTCGTTGATCTTGCGGGCCATTTCAATGAGTGCCTCTTCAGGGGCGACTTTAAAAAAATCCCGTACATCCATGAACATGGCATCGATGGGGTCTCCTTCCCCTATGGATGGCTGTAAAATGATGTGGGAATGGGCAACCTGCTGCCCACGGATAAAAACGGTAACAAACTGGGGATCAAAAGCCTTTTTTATCTTACGGGCAATCTTTGTTGCGGCTGTAAATAGATGGCCTGCCTCTTCATCCTCCAGTTCGTAATAATGGACCACATGACGCTTGGGAATCACCAGGGAGCGGCCGGGTATGATTCCACCATCCTTTTTTATGACCTGTCCGATATCAACTATTCCAAGAGTTGTCTCATCTTCGTAGAGCTTTAGATACTTTTCCTCACCCTTTACCATTCTGCAGAAAAGGCAGTCTTCCTTATAGTCTGTCATCTTTACCTACCCCCAGTTTCTTTCTTTAACCGTAACTACTCAGGCACAAAGTGGCAAAGGCACATAGGCACAAAGCAGAAAGGCTTACTCCTCCGACTCGCCACCACGAACTGCTTTGGCAAAACAGGGTCGTTTCATTGTTTTTTCCTACTCTGTGCCTTTGGCGCTCTGTGCCTCTGTGCCTACCTGAATAGTTACCTTTAACCCACCTTTATACCCATTACATCGCTTATACAACTCTTCTAACTCTATTTCGTTGTAATGCAGACCAATATCTCTAATGGAATGCGCATCGCTGTTTTCCAGTGTAATAAGATTATACTTTCTTGCTACCTCTTTTACTTTATCCTCTTGAAGCTGCCATGCTGCGTTCTTGATCTCAATTCCGTGGATTTTATCACCCTCTTTTTTTAAGAATTCTCTGAAATGACCCCCGAAAAAAGGGTGGGCACAAAACCTGAATACAGCATCATTGGGAAGGTACAACTCTACCACATGCTCCCTATGGAGGGAAATCTCCTGTCCAGGAATGATCACAATCTCACCAGGAAAATGAAGGTCTGTTACCTCTTTTACTCTAAATCCATAATCTTTCTTATCATGATCGGTAACAGCGATCCCATCCAGCCCCCGTTTCTTTACCTGTCGGATAATCTTCCTTACCGTGTCTATACTGGGAATAGGATCACCAGTTGACTCGAGACAATGGGTGTGGAGATCAATCTTTATCTTCAATTGAATAGGCCTTTCACCCTTAAAATAACTCTTTCATATAAGTATTTGGTTCTTCTCCCCTTTAGTAGGGGTAGGGTTATCCCTGCCCCTACAGGGCAACCACAAGGGATTGCCCCTACCCTTTGACCCCTTGAATCCTTGAACCCTTGAACCCTCAAGCTATCGGCTTCAGCCGATAGTAGTTGACATCCGCTCGGAGGCAATAATTGCAGCTCCAAGGGCACCAACTATCTGCGGCTCCAGAGGGACAAAGAGCCTGGTTTCTATCCTCTCTTCGATAGCACGCACAACCCCGGCGTTCTTCGCAACCCCCCCTGACATCACCACCTTTTCCCTCAAACCTACCTGTCCTACCATGCCTATGATGCGCCTGGCAATAGCATGGGCGATACCCGCTGCAATATCAGCCTTCTTATGCCCCTGGGCAAAGAGGGATATGACCTCTGATTCAGCAAAGACGGTACACATGCTGCTTACATCTGCCTTCTTCTTAGAGGCAAAGAACAAATCGCCCATCTCTTCAATATCAACCGACAGGGCCAGGGCCATCACCTCTAAGAACCGACCTGTTCCGGCAGCGCATTTGTCGTTCATGACAAAGTTGGTTACCCGACCGTTGTCACCAATTCCTATTACCTTGCTATCCTGGCCCCCAATATCAATCACAGTGTGGACATCAGGGAAAAGTCTTGCGGCTCCCCGTGCATGGCATGTTATTTCAGTAACCTCAGCATCGGCCCGAGCAACAGCCCCTCTTCCATAACCTGTCCCCAATATATAGCTTATATTACCTTTCTTCAGACCAGCGGATTTAAGGGCATTCTCTATGGACTCATCAGCGGCACCCTTATAGTAGTGCCCGCTTCGCATAATGTCGTATGACAGGATTTCCCCATCCCCATCCAATATCACCGTCTTGGTACAGAGGGAACCCACATCTACCCCCACCACTATAGCCATTCTCTTACCTTCTTCTCGAATCTATCATCTCGAAAATGGCCTGGAGTCTTGTCTCAATTTGAGCGTCTGAAATCATAGCAGAGTCAATCATATCTCCTTCAACAATTACCCCGGGAATCCCGTACTTTTTGTCTAATACATCCATTACCTCCGGTTGGGCAAGATTCATCACCCTGCATGTTTTGGAGGAGAACATGATCAATCCGTCAAGGGAGTAATCCTTAATCAATTCTCCAATCAGATTTATTGTCCCTTTAGGGGAGAAACTATAGGTAAGGTGACTTTCCATACCATAATATAAATCCGCCCAGCTTTCAACCGGATGTTCAGGGTCAATCAGTTCTGGATGAGGGAAAAACTCCCAGGGGTATCTTCCACAGAGGACAACAGCGCCATTGGGAATAAATTTGCGCATAAATTTGCCTAAGAATGCCCAGGGAAGCCAACCATCCCAATATAGCCGATATTTCTCTCCATCCGGGGCTATTGCAGGGATGCCCTTTTCTCTCCGCTCTTGTAGTTCTCTTAAGAGTTTCTCATAATAGGTGACACCTGCTGGATTTCCCATCAGATAGAAGACAGGTGCAATGCTTACACCATAGTCCCAGAGTGTCCAACGGGAGGGTTTGTCCTTAAAAAATTCCCAACATTTATTTCTAAGAATGGCCACCTCTTTCAGTACCCTGAGAATCTCGCTCATTCGATCATAATCGAAGGGCTTTCCGCACACCTCCTCAAAGGTTGGTATAACAACCTCTTTGAATTGCCTGTAAACAAATTCTCTAATTCTGGGCAGATCTTCCATACTATAAGGACCTGGAAGGTCAATAGGCAAAACCCGAACCCCAAATCTTCGATGAAGCCCTTCAGCATAATGGGACATCTCCGGGCAGAGGCGGCCTGCCACCATCAAATCAGGCATAGGGAGTATTGCCTGTGGATTTATGGGTATCCCTCTGGCTACGGCTTCTCCCATCCCCATGTGAAGCCGATGATATGAGCATGTCTCCGGGAGGTCTCCTGCCATCTCCGCCACCTTTAGGACCTCTTCACCTGCCCCTATGCCGCCACAGTATGCGGCATAACCGGCCATGAAGTGGCATTTCATACCCATCGCATAGGCGAATATGAATGAGGGACCAGATGCCCATGCCACCAATTCCCCTCTTTCCTTGGCTGTTCGGAGGTCAGCCCAGTGTTTATCTACCAGTGGTCTAATCTCATTAGTTGTCTGAAGCCGATTTATCTTATACTTTACGTCCATTACACACCTCCTATTGTCTCTGCAAATGACTGCAACCTGGTCTTTACGCCTTCCAGAGAGATAATCTCGTGTTCCATCTCTATCATCACCTCGGGTACCCCCTCTTCCACCATCTTGCTCCTGAAATCAGGATAATAACAGGTGTGAGGAGGACAGTACTTTACCCGAACACTGATAATACCTTTAGCATCATTATCCCTCATCTTCTTTATTGCTTCATCGCCCCAATGGATATCCCAAACCCCTTTGGTAGGACAGAGAGGGCTTTTGGTAAGATAACGATCAACAAGGGCCTTTAATGGATTACCATTAAGATTGACTGGATTCGCAAAGTATCTTGAACCGATATAGAGATCATCATCAGGGACAATCATGCCCAGATCCTCTATCAGGTCAAGGATGTCAAATTGAAGGGTCTGGCAGAGGCAGCCAACGAGGATAACCTTAATCCTTTCTCTTTGGGCTTTGACACTCTTTTCTTCCATCCTTTTAATAAGCTCTGTCAGCAATTCATTGTGGTCTTCTTTGGGCATCAACATGCCCGACCATACAATCTGCATGACCTCTTTTGCCTTTAATATCTCCGGTTTTGCCCGTCGTATTTCATAGACCCTTTCCATAAGGCCGCGGTTCTTATTATATATCTCAATACTCTTCTTGAGACTATCATCGCTTATCATTTTGCCGGTAAAGTCTTCTAACGATGTCTTAAAAGATTCTAATTCTTTTAGTGCAAAATCCCTTGTGGGATCGCCGGGATAGATGGCAGGAAGGTATAAAACCTTTTGGTAGGCAGGCTTAAAATGCCTCTCCATAATAAACGGAAACTCTCCAGCCTGCAGGCATTGCCTTATATGAAAGACAAACCCGTCCATAAAACCCAGTTTTCCTCTCACTGCATCATCAACGAAGCTTCTTGTAATACCACAGTCATACGGTGGTACATGAGCATGCCCCCACGTTACCGGTTCGTTACCTCTCCATATTACTACCGGAATCAGATCGGCTGCATGGACTACCTCTTCCGGAACGTGCATCGGGAAGCATCCAATAATCTTCTTGTTCTTACGCTCCTTAAGCCCAGCAACATAGGCGTAAGGATCTGATGTGACCTCTGCAATCTTACTCAATACCCTTTCCATACTGCACTCCTTTCTTTCGCTTTGTTTATCTGTAACTACTCAGGCACAAAGTGGCAAAGGCAATAAAAATACGGTTTACGGTTAACAGTTTACAGTTAATAATTAACCGATAGCTGGTAACTGATAACTGGTAACTTAACTATTCTTTGTGCCTTTGGTGCTCTGTGCCTCTGTGCCTACCTGAATAGTTACGTTTATCTTATAGTCAATTCAGGAAATAGGCTTCTCGCATTCACCAGCCTTTGCACATAGGGGGCTCCTTGGGCAAAAACCCATGTCCTTGCATCCCTGAACATACGCTCTACAGGGTGGCGTTTTGTGCAGCCAAAACCCCCATGAACCTCTACTGACAGATTAGTAGCCTTCAGAAGTAGTTGGGATGCAAATGCCTTGGCGGATGCGGTCTCGGCGCTGTGTTTTACCTTCTTGTCAGCGAGTATTGCCGCCTTGTAGACGAGGAGTCGGGCTGCTTCAATCTCAGTAGCAATGTCACCCAGGGAGAAGCTGACCATCTGATACTCACCTATAGGGTGACCGAAGGCATGCCTGCTCTTAGCATATTTAACAGCCTCTTCAAGGGCTGCTCTCGTCAGCCCAACAAAACCGGCAGCCAGGGTGGTCCTGGTTTCATCAAGGGTGGATAGGGCGTACTTTAGCCCTTTCCCTTCTTCACCAACCAGTTGTTCCTTCGGAAGCACACAGTCCTTAAGGAGCACCTCTTCGTCCTGATGTCCTCTGCATCCCATAGTCGGAACCTTTTCTATAACTGAATAACCATGTGTCCCCTTTTCTATCACGAATGCACTGATACCCCTTGCCCCCTTGGAAGGATCGGTCTTTGCCATAACTACCCCCCAATCTGCAGCATGGGCAAAGCTCATATACCTCTTTCTCCCATTGAGAACATACTTGCCATTTTTCATCTCGGCAACGGTTTCAAGGGCACTGGCATCGGAACCCACACTGGGCTCGGTAAGACCAAAGGCACCAAATGCCTCTCCCCTGGCTACAGGGGCCACATACTTTTTCTTCTGTTCTTCGTTGCCGCCAGCCAGAATAGTCGTTGGTGCCAGGCCGGGGGCCTCCATAAGCATTCCAGCCATGGCAGACTGAGAGGCATATGTGATCTCCTCAGCAGCTATGCATATGTCCAATATAGGCCATGCAGTACCATCGTACTCCTTTGGTATATACATTGCCATATATCTATGGGGAGGTTGGCCCATCTTTTTTATCAGTTCCCAGGGCATTTCGTCCTTTTCGTCAATCTCAGCAGCTATAGGTCTTACCTCCCTTTTGCCAAATTCCCCTGCCTGTCGTTTAATCTCTTCCTGCTCCGTTGTCAGATCGAAACAAATAGCCATTGTTTTCCTCCTTTCAGTGAGAGCTTTCAAAAAGTATCCCTTCTCGCTTCAACATCCATTTTTTGACCCATCTATGATCGTGAGTCGTGAGTCGTAAGTCGGGAGTCATAAATAGAATAAAATCCATTTACGATTTACGACTTCCGGTTTTTGACGATGTTCGCTCTCAGGGATACTTTTTGAAAAGGAACATAGTTTTTTAAAGGTTTTTCAGTGTGAACTAATTGGCCTATCTCCTCCTGGCATCGATGGTTTCTAGCAAGGCTTCGATTCTCGTTCTTATCTGATCTTCCGAGACCATAGTAGAGTCGATCATATCCCCATCGATGACAACCCCGGGTATCCCGTATTTTCTTTCTATATTTGCTATGATTTCCTGCTGTCCCAGATTCCAGAGCCGGCATGTCTTCGATGAAAAGAAGAGCATACCGTCGACCGAATAGTCCTGTAAAAGCTTCTCGACGTGCTCTTCCCCTCCCCATGGTCCATCATGATATGCCAATGCGTTAGGACTGGTGTAAAGTAATCTGATCCATTCATGGACAATATCATCAGCTTCCGGGTTTATATCCTCAGGGTGGGGGAAGAACTCCCATGGATACCTTCCGGTGACTGGAATCGCCCCATGTGGTCCCATCATGCGGATGAACTTTCCCAGAAATGCCCATGGGAGCCATCCATCCCAGTAGAGGCGATATTTCTCTCCGTCGGGATGAACCGCGGGAATATTCTTTGCTGCTCTTTCCTCCAATTGTGCCAACAGATTTACGTAATACTCATGACTCTCCGGTTTTCCCATAGCATAGAATATAGGAGCTATACTGACGCCATAGTCCCACATCGTCCAGAGCGCGGGTTTCCTCTTCAAAAATTCCCAGCACTTATTCCGAATTATACATGTCTCTTTCCATTTCCTGAATATCTCCCTCATATTCTCTTCATTAAACTTACTGCCGCTTACCTCTTCTATAGCTGGTATGAGAATATCCTTCACCTGCGCTGTTACATACTTCTCCACCCTCGGTCGATCCTCATTCTTGCGGCACACCGGTAGCTCTATCGTTACCGCCCTTATCCCAAACCTCCGGTGGATCCCCTCCATATAATGAGACATCTCGGTACAAAAACGTCCCGCAATCAATAAATCCGGAATAGGGAGAACTACCCTCTCGTCGCTTATCGGCCACCCCTTCCTTATGATTGCCATCATCCCGGTATGAAGGCGATGATAAGAACAGGTATCCCTGAGCTCCCCGTATCTCTCAGCGGCTTCCAGAACTTCGTCCGCCATGCCTCTCCCGCCGCAATAGGCCGCATACCCAGCCATAAAATGGGATGCCATGTTGGGAGTGGCATACGCATATATAAACAGGGGTCCGGAAGACCAAGCAATTTTCTGTCCCTTCTCCTTCGCTTCTCTAAGTTCTCTCCAATGTCTATCGACCAGGGGGCCTACCCCTGAAGTATCGAGTCTGTTCAGTTTATACTCAATGCCCATCTTTAAAAACCTCCTATCATTTCTTTGAACGATTGCAGCCTTGTTTTAATCCCCTCCAAGGAGATAATTTCATGCTCTACCTCTATAAGAACCTCGGGTATACCCGCATCCGCCAATTCCACCTTGATGTCCGGATAATAGCAAAGATGGGGAGGGCAGTATTTGGTCAACAATGTTATGATACCATCTGCATGGAGTTTCTTTACTTTACCAACCAATTCCTTCCCCCAATTAACCTCAATCTCTCCCCTGGCAGGATCCACAGGGGTCTTAATGAAATGACGTTCCATCAATGCCCCTATTGGGTCATCCGTTATCTCTGCATCGTTAGCGAAATATCTGTATCCAACATAGATGTCATCATCTACAATGACCATTCCCAGGTCTTCTATCATATCCAGCAGTTCAAGTTGGGGATGGATGCAGAGACATCCTGATAGGAAGACCTTCTTTCCTTTCGTCGGTTCGTATCCATTTTTCTCAAGCTCTGATAAGAGGCTTTCGAGTAATTTATTGTGCTCCTCTTTTGGCATCAACATGCTCGACCATACTATTCTTAGGACATCTCTGCCTCGCAAGATTCCCGGTTTTTGTTTCCTCAAATCATAAAGCTTCCTCAGCAATGAACGATTTTTGTTATAGATATTAATGCTCTCGTTTAATTTTTCATCCGTTATCTCTTCTCCACCAAATTCCTCAAGCCTCTTTCTGAGTTTCTCGAATTCGTCTCTAGTAAAATCCTTTGAGGCTTTATCTCCATGGTATATTGGTGGAAGATAAAGATACTCTTCAAAAGCCGGGGGGCGATTATTTTCAACAATAAAAGGAACCTCCTGTGATTGCAGGCATTGCCTCAAAAAGACCATGCCGTCCATAAACTTCAACTTTCCTTTGACAACATCATCCACCACACTCTTGTTTATGGGACAGTTATAGGGGGGTACATGTTTGTATCCCCATGTGATGGCCTCATTGCTCCTCCACATCACCACAGGAAGCATCCCTGCGGCATGAATAATCTCCTCAGGTATCCACATTGGAAAGACGCCAATAACCTTCTTTTTATGATTCTCCTTCCATTTTGCAATGCTAGTGTAAGGGTCTGACGGATATTCAACAAACTGTTTCATGATCTCTTCCATAGAATATTTACCTCCTCACTTTTTCAACAGGGAAATACATCCCTTCTCTTTTTTCAGGTTAGTTTAATTATGAAAAATTTCCTTTGAACAACCGTTTGCAGGATTTTTGGGGCAGGGGAAAGGGGAATTTTCCAGTGTGGACTAACTAGACCACAAAGATTCTCCCCAGATGTCTCCTCATTAATCTGCCTACCTGAAATAGATGTTCCTCCACAGCTTTCCTGGCAGCTTCTGCATCTCTTTCAGAAAAAGCCTCCAGGATATTTTTATGGGCAAATATACATGAATCTATCATCCCAGGGCTTGTACAACCAAGATACCAGTACCTCCCCAATGGCCCGGTCCTCTGATTCAACAATCTTATCAGAAGAGACTTATTACACGCTGAAATAAAAATATTATGAAATTCATTGTTTAACTTTAACCACCTCTCATAGTCACTCTGGCACTCCCCGTCCTCTAAAATTAGCTCTATTTCTCTCATTCTATCTATGTTTTCTTTTGAGATGTTCTCCACGGCCAAATAGGCTGCAAGGCCCTCAAGTACACCGGCAATAAAATACATCTCCTCTATCTCTTCAGGAGACGATTTTAATACTGCAGCCCCTTTATTGGGGATTGTCTCCACAAGCCCCTCGGTCTCCAGCCGCTTTATTGCCTCCCTCAAAGGTGTGCGGCTTACGTTGAGTCTTTCCGCCAGTGATGCCTCTACCAGCCTCTCGCCAGGCTGAAAGTAACCGGAATATACGGCCTTCCTTAGGAATTTATAGACAGATTTCTCTATAGATTCGCCCTTTTTCACCAACAGCTTAAACTCAAAGGGGTTGTTGCTCAAGAATTGACCTCCAGAGAATAATACAATACAGAATACAATATGTATTGTTTCATACTATAAGAAAGACTTGTAGTTAGTCAAGATGTTTTTGATAAACCTCATAAATTGACGCATACATTGTTATCAGGACAAGAGGATTCTGGTTTAATTTAGCCTATTCCTGTCAGTCACTTTTTTGAGGACTTAAAAAACATCTGGGGCAAACCTATCAAACCCTTGGGGAGAAAGAGCATAATTATCACCAATAGAGGACCATAGATCAATGGTTGGAACTCCTTGGCAATCTTTAAGAATTCAGTCAAGCCTGCTACTACAAAGGATCCCACTATTGGACCGAAGAATACACCTATACCTCCAGCTATCCCATATATCTGTATCATTATAGACGGCATAACACCAAACTGGTCGGGATGGACAAAGTGGATGTAATGGGCGTAAAAGCTCCCGACCACACCGCAAAAGAAGGATGCGGTGGTAAAAGCCAGAACCCTGTATCTGGTACGATTTATGCCTAAATGTTCTGCCAATACATCGTTTTGCCCTAAAGCATGGAGGGCAATACCTATTCGCGATCTCTCCATCCTGTACATTACGAATAGGGCGACCAGCATTATGATAAGGCTCAAATAATAGTAGGGAATCTTATTTATACCAAACTGAAAGGATGCAATACTGAACCCGGGAACGTCGATAAGGCCTGAATTACCATACGTTACCGGCCTCCACCAAAGCCAGAATAGCTTCGATATCTCGGCCAGACAAAGGGTAATGATAACGAAGTATACTCCTCCGACCCGAAGCACTATATACCCAATGCCGAGAGCTAAAATACCTGCTGCAATGCCCCCAATCAGTAGCCCCAACCATGGGTTTATGCCGAAGTTCAGTGACAAAAGGGCGGAGGTATAAGCCCCAACACCCATGAATGCTGCCTGACCTATGGTCAACCTCCCTGTAATATAGATCAACCTGAACCCAACGGCAGCAACTATAAAGACAAAAATAATGAGCAGTAAGCTCAACGTATAAGGGTCGTTCCTTATCACAGGAAATAGAAAGCCGATGATGGTAAAGACTAATAAGAGTAAAGATTTAATCCGGTTGTTTTTATTCATGGTATAAAAACCTCTAAGTACGTAGTTCCATGCCAAAGAAGCCTGAAGGCCGAATCAACAGAATGAAGGCAATAATCAAGAAAAGTATTATCTCAGCAATTTCAGGCCCGATTAAGGTAGTCGCAAAGCTGTGTACCAGACCTATAACCAGGGACCCCAGTATTACCCCTCCAACAACACTTCCCATGCCTCCCAAAACTATGGCAAGGAGGGCCTTTAACAACACAGGGAAGCCCATCATGTAATCTAAATGAAAGACAGGCCCAAGTAAACCACCAGCCGCAGCCGCAAGGGCAGAGCCAATAATCATAGTGAGCCTGGAGACACTGTTCATGCTTATACCCTGTAAACTGGATGCCTCTGCATCCTGGGCAACAGCCCTGATTGCCTGGCCTGGCCTGGCATATTTAAGAAATAGGATAACCGCAATGACCAATACGGTAGCTACGGCTCCTATTATTACCCTCCCCAGTGACAGGCTGGTCCCCAGGAAAGTCACCTGCCCATGGAAGACAGGTTCGATCTCCTTATCTCCCATACCGGTACCCAACAGTATTGAACTCTGCAAGAATAACATCAACCCTATGGAAACCACCAGGCTGGGTACCATTATCGCCCGAAAACGACGGAAAAGGTACCTCTCCATTAAAACCCCCAGAAAAGCAATGAGGATCATGGCCAAGACAATGGCAAACCAGTAGTTGAAACCCATGAGCTCTGAGAGCCACCAAACGCAATAAGCGCCCAGCATGTAGAGCTCTCCATGTGCCAGGTTGATTATATGCAAGATACCAAACACAAGGGTTAAACCAAGGGCGACCAGCATCAGGGTTAACCCTGATGATAACCCGTTTATCACCATTGCCAGAATATCCTGTGCATTCATTTACATCTCCTGACTTAGGACTTGGGGGGGGCTTACCCCCCCTTCTTGTCCGAATCCCCTTTTACTTTTTACCAAACAGTTTTAGAAACGTCGGGTATACATCCTCAGCAGGTATCACTTTGAGAAGCTTTATCTTCTTTTTGCTCCCTATCCATGCTGATACGAATACCGGCATGATACCCTGACCATCCACCCCCCAGACCTCCTTTCCAACAAACCTTGTCTTGCCCCAGGGTAAATCCCATGTATTCTTCACCATAACATCCCTTATCTTGTCGGTATCATCCACGGTGCCTGCCTTCTTTACAGCCTGGACTACCAGCATCAGGTAATTGTGGTAAAGATAGGCAATGTCCAGGGGCGCACCCTTGCCGTATTTTTCCTCATACCGTTTCGTCATCTCTCTGATTTCCCTGGGGGCAGCCTTGGATCCCGGGTCCACAACAGGACCTAAGAACCGGCCATCCGGCACCTTGTCACCTATCTTATTCCATGCTATATCTGCCCCCAAAGTGGTCCCCATAAAAAAACCCTTATAGCCCTTTTCTATCGCCTGCTTGGCCATCAAAGCCGCCCCGGTCCCAACATCAGTGACGATTAGATCTGGCTTTCTTGGTAACATCCTGGCAAGTAACGGATAGAAATCGGTCTCCGTAAGAGAGTACAGCTCATCCCCGATAAATTCCATACCGTAGTGGGCACAGAGCTTTGGTAGTATCTGGGAATTGAGTATCCCTGATGAATCGTTTTTGAAGAGAAGGCAGACCCTTTTCACCTCAGGAATATTCTTAGAGATATACTCCAGAAGGGCTATATCGTTCATCTGGACGAGCGGATAGACCCTGATCGAATACTTCTTATTTAACAGGGCCTGGTCAGCACTTGAGCTTAGAAAGCTCAATACCTTAGCCGGTTCGGTAACCGAAGTCTGGGCCAGCCCCGGGGTACCAATGTTGAAGATGAATTTTACGTTTTCCCTGTCGATGAGCTTTGTGGCAGCCGCAACGCTTCCTTCTGAGGTATACCCATTGTCCTCAAAAAGGAGTTTTATATGGTATCTCTGTCCGCCAACCACAATGCCGCCTTTTTTATTGATTCTCTCAACCTCAAGCTCCAGCGACCTTTTAGATGCAATACAGGCTGGTGCAACTACCCCTGTCAGGCCATAATTGCACCCGATCTTGAGATACTTCACCGGCTTCTCCTTTGCCATGGCAAAGGGCACTACTGTCATCAACGCCAAAGACACAGCCAAAACCATTAGAGTTAATCCAAACTTCTTCATAACTTACACCCTCCTTTTTAAGTTATTAATAAAGTTAATAAAACTGGTTCCCCTATTCTTGTCCTTAACACTCTTTACAGCTCCTCACCCAGGTAAGCCTTTCTCACATGATCATTGGTCATAAGAGACTCGGGTTTATCCTGAAGCCTTACCCTTCCTGTCTCAAGAACATAGCCATAATCTGCAACCGATAATGCCATTCTTGAGTTCTGCTCTATAAGAAGTATACTGACCATCATCTCCTTTGAAATGGTAGTAACTATATTCTTGATTTCATTCACCATTAGGGGGGATAACCCCAGGGATGGTTCATCCAGCAGGAGCAGTATTGGCCTTCCCATCAAGGCTCTACCAATAGCCAACATCTGCTGCTCACCACCACTCAATGTACCGGCCTTCTGTCTAGCCCTCTCTTTTAGTATTGGAAATCTCTTGTAAATATTGTGAATGTTTTCCTCTATCCCGGCTCGATTCTTCTGAGAATAAGCCCCCATCTTCAGGTTTTCAAGTACGGTCATGAAAGGGAAAAGCCTCCTGCCTTCCGGACAGTGACCGATACCCTTTCTGGCTATAGCCTCGGATAGCATCCCATCGATCCTATCACCCTTAAACCATATCTCACCGGATACTGGTTTCTCAAGGCCTGAGATGGCCCTCAACAATGTCGTCTTTCCAGCCCCATTTGCTCCAATAATCGTAACAACAGACCCCTCTTCAACCTCAACGGTAACATTATTCAGTGCCTCAGCACCCTCATAGTGTACGGTCAACTCTTTGATATGAAGTAACATTTAAGACTCCCCTAAATAGGCTTCAATGACGGCATGATTCTGCCTTATATGATCTGGTACACCTTCAGCAATCTTCTTGCCGAAATTTATAACTGCAATCCGATGGCACAGCTCCATAACCGCCCTCATGTTATGCTCTACCACTATGATAGTTATTCCCTGCTCCTGGTTTATTTGTTTTACTCGCGACACCATTGTGTTTACCTCCTCTGGATTCATGCCTGTCAATGGTTCATCCAGAAGAAGCATCCTGGGGTTTGCGGCCAGTGCTATGGCTAAACCAAGGGTCACCTGATGCCCATGGGGTAGATTTATCGTATGTTCATGTTTTAAGGATCCAATCCCCATAAAGTCTAATATCTCTAATGCCCGTTTCCTGAACCTTTTCTCTTCATGTCGGCTATAATTTGAGTTTAACATTGACCTCCAAAATCCGGCTCTGGATTGCAAATGAAAGGCTACCAGCATATTATCCAATACGGATAGTTCTTTAAACAGACTTGCAATTTGGAAGGTTCGAATAACCCCTCTGTTGGCTACCTGATCCGGTCTGAGACCTGTTATGTTTTCCCCCTGGAAGATTATCTTCCCCGATGCCGGCTTATATATCCCGCTTATCAAGTTATATACGGTAGTCTTGCCTGCCCCATTTGGACCAATCAGTCCCAGTATCTCTCCAGACCTTACAACAAGATCCAGTTCGTCCACCGCCATGAGTCCCCCAAAGTTTTTTCTCAAACCAACAAGTTCTAACATCGGATTGGTCATGTTGACTCCTTTGTTGCTTTCTCTCTATCCCCGGAGAGCCATCATCTTGGCAATTTTAACCCCACGGTAGCAATGGTATTCCTCTGAATCTCTGAAGTGCCTGCAGAGATATTACGACGGGCCGCATGACGATAGAGCTTTTCTATCCTCCCTTTCAGCGGTACCCACTTAGATCCCGCCTGCAGTTGACCATAGGGTCCCATGATCTCCATAGCAGTGTCACTGAATCTCCCCATAAACTCGGTCATATATACCTTGACCATGGGTGCCTCCCAGTGAGGAGATGTATCCCTCTGTATCAACCAGGTCACACGGTAGCAAAGAAGACACAGTGCCTGAAGCTCCGTGGCAAGCTGAGCTATGCTCTGCTGCACCAACGGATCTTTACCAAGTCCTTCTTCTTTAACATAGTCAACAAAGTCTTCAAAGGTGCGGCGTAAATTTCCTACAGGGAAACTCCTTTCATGGGCCAGTGCTGTAAGTATATAATAAAAACCACGATTCTCTTCGCCAACCAGATTCCCTGCGGGAACTTTAACATCGTCATAAAAGACCTCATTGCTCCTCTCACCGTCCATAACCCATAGCGGGCGCACAGTAATACCCGGGGTCTTCATATCCACAATCAATAAGGATATCCCTTTGTGTTTAGAGGCACTCGGGTCAGTTCGGGCTGCAAGCCATACGTATTGAGAAAAATGGCACCCTGTATTAAAGACCTTCTGCCCGTTTACAACGTAAAAATCCCCTTTTTTCTCTGCCTTGACCTGGAGATTGGCAAGGTCTGAACCTGCTTCCGGCTCCGTATACCCTAAGGCAAACTCTATCTCCCCTCTGGCTATCGGAGGCATGTATTTCTGTTTCTGCTCCTCACTTCCATATTGAAGCAATGTAGGACCCACTATCCCAACTCCGCACAAATGGAGGGGATAAGCCCGGTGATACGTCATCTCATCTGAGAGTACAAACTGCTGCCAGCGGGTAGCACCCATCCCACCATACTCTTCCGGAAAAGCGGGGGCTAACCACCTTCTCTTGCCCATCCTGCGCATAAGTTCCCAGCAATGAGGACCTATACCTATCTCTGTGCCCCTCTCTACCTCCTCAATCATCTCATCGGTTACCTCTGTATCCAGGAATTGGCGAACCTCTTCCCTAAATCTCTCTTCTTCAGGTGAAAAACGAAAATCCATATCAATCCCTCCTCTCGTCGTCTGTCATATTAGAGCCCCATCTGCCTGGCTACCATCTTTCGTTGGAAGGTTGCATTGCCCAAGGACAAGGCTGAAGCCTTGGCACGGCGAAAGTAAATCTGCATATCATGCTCCTTTATCAACCCTGTACCGCCGTGTATCTGTTGTCCTAACGTTGTAATGTTGATATAGGCGTCGCTGGTAAATGCCTTGGCCATGGCTATTTCCTTTTCACACGGTATTCCTTCACTTTGCATCCATGCCGCATAGTAAGTAAGGTAACGAGAACAGTCGAGATCAATGAGCATGTTGGCGCAGTGGTGTTGAATAGCCTGAAAGCTCCCTATGGGGCGGTTAAACTGCACCCGCTGCTTGGCATAGTCTACTGCCATCTCCAAAACCCTCTGTGCCCCGCCAACCATCTCTGCGCATTTTGCCAGAGATGCCTGCTGTAATACTCTTTCTAAATCCCCGGCACTCTGTTCCTTACCGCCAAGGAGGTTTTCAGCAGGCACTTTCACCCCATCCAATTTGACTTCAAAGAGCTTATCCCCGGAGATGGTCTTGAGGGGCGTAATAGATATTCCCGGACTTTTCGTGTCGATGATAAGAAGTTCGAGACCCGGGTCACCCCCGTTTTCCCCTTTCCCTCTGGTGACACATACCATCCAATCAGCAATATGGGCATCGGGAACAAAGAGCTTAACACCACTTACGGAGAAATTATTCCCCTCTTTAGTGGAAGTCATTTCAATCCTTCTGACGTCATACCCCGATTGAGGTTCAATGAATGCCAGGGTTCCCCTGGATTCACCCAAGGCTACAGCAGGGAGCAACCTATTCTTCTGTTCCGGCGTGCCAAAGGCAAGGACAACCTGCCCCCCCGAGGACAACGGTTGAAAAGAACCAGCTCGGTGCGCAGGCACTTCCCATTTCCTCCAGAAGCACCACGAGATCAAGGAAACTCCCCCCACTTCCATCATAATCGGCTGGAAGTATCAGACCCATCCAGCCCAACTCAGCCATCTTTCGCCAGAGATCGGGCGAGAATCCATCTTCATCCTCTTCCAACTCTCTCACGAGGAGCCCGGGACATTCCTTCTTCAAAAAGTTTCGGGCGTTCCTTCTTATTATCTCCTGTTCCTCACTAAAAGACAGTTCCATCCCTTACCTCCTTTTTCTATTTTGCTTATACCGCCAAAGGTCTTTGTTAGACCCCTAATTTCTAGCAAAGCCATACGTATCTATCCGCTCCTTTTATCATGCCCGTAGATAACTCGCTACCCGTACTCAAACTCCCTTCATTCAAACACACCATCTGAGCTCAAACCACTGAAATTCTCCTCTGATATACCGAGCAACTGCCGGCAGACGTATTCCGTATGCTCGCCGAGCAAGGGGGCAGGAGACCTTGGTCGCGCCGGCGTCTCGGACATGGTAAACGGCTGGCCCATGTGGGTGAGCATTCCCATCTCTTTGTGTTCCAGGGGCCAGAGGTGATTGCCCTGTCGAAGCTGCGGGTCCTCATAAATATCCTGCCCATTCTTCACTACACCTGCTGCCACCCCTTCAGCCTGTAAGCGGCTCATCACCTCTTCCGGCGAAAGGTTGATGGTCCATGCCTCTATCAGTTGATCCAACTCATCCTCATTCTCTTTCCTGGCAAGAAGGGTAGAGAATTTATCATGAGTAGTCCATGGGGGGTAACCCATGGCTTTGCATAAGCCCTCCCACTCATCATCAGTAAAGACAGCAATGACACACCATCGTTCCTCCCCCTCGCACCGATATGCCCCATGAGGAGCCGCACAGGGGCACCGGTTGCCCATTCTCATCGATTCGTTCTGATTTACGACATAATCCAATATAGGTGGAGCTAGAAAATGGAGTGAAGCCTCAAATTGCGATAGGTCAAGGATCTGGCCGTTGCCAGTTTTATCTCGGTAATCCAAGGCGGCCATAATTGCTGCTACTCCAAACTGGGGAACTACAAAATCTGTCCAAACCATTGTCGTCTGAAGAGGGTCTCCGTCAGGCCACCCAATAAGTTGAGAAAGCCCTGACAAAGCCACAAGTTGCATTCCCAAAGCAGCATGTTTGGCAAATGGGCCGGTTTGACCCTGGTTGCTGGTTCGGAGCATAATGATATCCTTCTTGATCTTTCTTAGCTCTTCGTATCCCATTCCTTTCTTATCCATTGTGCCGGGGGAAAAGTTCTCCACAACAACGTCAGCCCACATGATTAGCTCCCTTAACACCTCTTTTGCCCGCGGATGATCTATGTTCATCTGAAAACTGAGCTTATTAGCGTTGTAAAAAGCAAAATAACCCGCTCGATTCAACCCCGGCTTTCTGTCTTTAAAGGGAGCTACTGCCCGGTGAGCGCATGGGCGTTTACCGGATTCGATACGAACTACCATGGCTCCGTGATCGGCAAGGCATTTGGTAACTAGTGGTCCAGCAAGGATCCAGGAGAAATCGGCTACCTTTATTCCATCAAGGGCATCTTTTGGAGGTTCTTTAGCAACCTTCATATCACTCCTCCCTCCTTCAGCATAACAAGCTCTCTCTTGGACATCCCTAGCTCGCCCAGATAGACATCCTCATTGTGTTCGCCTATGAGAGGAGCCCGATGTCTAATGGTCATCGGAGTCTCAGAAAATTTGAGGAAAGGGCCGGGATACCTTATCTTGCTTTTCAACTCAGGATGGTCAACATCGACCCAGTAGTCTCTCGATCGAAGCTGCTTATTTCTTAACACCGCGTCAAATCCTGACACAGGAGCAAGAGGTATGTGCCTCTTAGATGACTCCTTGTAGAGTTCATCCCTGGAATACATTGAGAAGAACCTTCCTACCCTTTTTTCTATTTCATCTATCTCCGATTGGGTCACTTTACTCATGTCAAATTCGCGCCATTTTATGGCTTTGAGATGCTCATCTGCCATTCCTTCACTGTCCATCCACTGAACTAAGACCTCCATGTACCTGAGTGCACCTACTATCACCATAAATGATACGAGACCGTCTTTACATGGCCATACCAATCTTAGCTTTACCTTAGCGCCAATCCCAGCCCTATAGATTCCTTGCCGCTGAAAGATCTGCCTATCCAATTCCCACCAGGAAATCGTATTTGTTAGTGCCCATGCAAGACTAGCCTGCATGGATACCATAACGTGCTGTCCTTTACCAGTGCGTTGCCGATAATAGTGGGCGATCATAGTTCCAACGGCTGCCTGCGAGGCAGCCTGGAGGTAAGCCTGGGGAAAGCTTATCCTTACCGGAGGTCTTTCCGGTTCGCCTGTCCCAAACATGACCCCTCCCATAGCCATCCCTACAATATCCGGTGCTTTATAGTCTTTATACGGACCAACGGGACCGAACGGAAGGATAGAGGTTACTATTATGCGTTGGTTAATCTTGCTTAACTCTTTATAGCCAATGCCCAGTTCATCCATATAACCACGGTCATAGGACTCAATTACAAAATCGCTCCCTTGAACCAGTTGCTTAAATATCTCCTGTCCATCAAGAGTCCCAATATCCAGCGTTATCCCGCGCTTATTTGAATTAAAGGCAAACCAGTTTAAACTCTTCTCCGGGTGGGCAATGTTCTTGTAAAATGGGCCTATCTTTCTTGCCGGGTCTCCCCTAGGCGGCTCAATCTTTATAACATCTATTCCCAAATCCGCCAATATTTTTCCGCACAGAAACCCTCTGTTATCCGTCAGATCCAGGGCACGATGGTTATTTAAAAATGAATTCTTTTTCTCTGTACTTGCCATAGATCCTCCCAGTTTGTAGATTAAAATCTATTTAAAAAACTTGAGTCAATCTTTATGCAAAAACGTGTCAACAAAAACACTTTTCCATTATTTCTCTCTCAATTCTTTCTTCAAAACCTTGCCAGCAGCACTTCTAGGTAAGACATCTAAAAACTCAACAAATTTGGGCTTCTTATAGCTTGCCAGGTTTTTCTTACAGAAATCAATGATCTCTTGCTCGGAAGCCTTCTCTCCTTCCTTGAGAACTACAAATGCCTTTACTGATTCCCCCCAATCCTCGTCAGGAACCCCGATTACCGCTGCCTCCAGGATTGATGGATGAGAATAGAGAACCTCCTCAATCTCTCTTGGATATATGTTCTCTCCACCACTTATTATCATGTCTTTCTTTCTATCAACAATGAATACATATCCATCTTCGTCTACTGTGGCCATATCACCGGTGTGAAGCCAGCCGTTCTTGATAGTCTCTGCTGTCTCTTCCGGCAACTTCCAATAACCCTTCATTACGTTATCGCCCTTAACAATAATCTCGCCCATTTCACCGGGCTTTACATCTATCCCCTGCCCACTGACTACCCTTGCCTCCACGTTGAATATCTCCTTGCCGCACGATGCGAGCCTCTTTACCTTCTCCTCAGGGCCTTCCAGTATGTTGTTGTGGTCTTCAGGCATCAAGAGTGTTACCCCAGGACTTGCCTCTGTAAGGCCGTAGGAATGAAGGAAGCTGCACTTGAATGCTTCCATGGCCTTTCGAAGCAAAGCAACCGGCATAGGAGACGCTCCATAGAGGAATATCTTTACACTGCTCATGTCATAGTCTCGTGGATACTTTTCCATATGCTGTACCAAGAAGTTGACCATTGAGGGAACTCCCAACGCGACGGTAACCTTCCCAGTCTCTATGGACTCCAAAAATTTCCCAGGGTCAAATCTACTGTGTATGATCAAAGTACCCCCTATATAGAGTATGATGAGGGCATATTCAGCAGCGGTATGATAGTAAGGGACAGCGCTTAAGAATACATCGCCTTCATCCAGTTTTAAATCAATAATCCTTGACAGGTACATTGACATCAGATTCTTATGGGTTAGCATAGCACCCTTCGGCCTTCCAGTGGTACCGCTGGTATACATCTGGACAGCTACATCATCGTCGTCTATCTCTATTTCCTGAAATTCAGGGGAGAAACCCGTAATAAGTTCTTCATATGTACACATACCTGAAGGGGCATCTCCTATGCAGAAGTAAGTGACTACTGTCTTTAAGTCAGATTTTATCGAATGTATAACGTCTATAAATTCTTTACCTAATATGAGCATCTTTATCTCTGCATCATTTATAATATATTCCATCTCCCGTCCTGCTAATCTGCAGTTTAGAGGTGTAAGAACTGCCCCTATCTTTGGTATGGCAATATAAAGCTCGATATATTCGGGGCATGGATGTTCTAATAGCCCAACTCTGTCTCCTTTTCCGATTCCCTTTGCCCTGAGTCCGTTTGCCAGTCTCTTTACCCTATCGTCCAATTCGCCGTAACTGTACTGATTACCTTCAAAAACAATAGCGGTCTTATGCGGGCAGAGCTTAGCGTTTCTTCTCAAAATATCCCCTATAAGCATGTCAGCTCCTCCTTTATCTCCGGTTTGAAATAGCCTACTACTCTGTCTTCCCCCGGGTAGACACTATGAACCCTCTTGTCTTGCAACAAAGCCTTATTCTCGCCATGAATCACTATTTACCATTGGACAAAACACGATTCTGATTACTAGTGCTTTGACTCATAAATAACTTTACCAAAAATGTCTCCCCTCCCTTGGTGGGAGGGGATTAAGGGGAGGGGGCAACATAGCGATTCTTCACCCCTACCCTGCCCCTCCCCCATCAAGGGGGAGGGAATATTTATAGTAATTCATAGTAAAGGTATTAAAGGGACATTCCACTAGTTCTCAAATCATTAAGATTCAGCATTGATGGCTTCGTAAAAAGTCAAAATCACGTCACTTCCGCGAAAGCAGGAGTCCATAATTGCTTGAAATCACTGGATTCCTGCTTTAGCAGGAATGACAAATAAAGGCAAATTGGACTTTTTACGAAACCATCAGCATTCTTTCCACGTAATTGTCATAGATTCTCCATAGTTTATCATCAAGGAAATCAGACAACGACTACCAAGGTACTCTTTTTTGTTTTTTAATGAAACTTAGAATAAATAACCCAACAGCGATCAATATAGCTGCGATCAAAAAGGCAATGTTATAGCTACCTGTAACATCAAAAATGTATCCAAACAGGATAGGACCTATTGTCCCAAACAGGGTAACAAAGAATACTACAGTCCCAAAAATGGCACCCATAGCAGTCAGACCAAATATGTCTCCTACGAGTGCTGCCCACTGGGGAACGCCTCCTCCGTAAGTAAATCCGTAGGCAACAGCAAAAAGAGAGAACATCCAGATATTGGTCGCAAACATTAGCCATAATAGGGCAAGCATGTTTGTACCGAGACAGATGTATATGGATTTTACCCTGCCTATCCTGTCAGAAAGTGCCCCCATAACTACCCTTCCAGTCATACTGCTAAGCATCAGCAAGGATAGAAGGTTAGCCGCGCTGCCTGAGGAGATACCCTTATCAGTCATGAGAGGTACTGCATGGACGGGAACTGCAATAATTGCCACGCACCATAAGCTGTAAGGTATGACAATCAACCAGAATCTCCTTTCCCTTACGGCTAATTTGAAGGTAAAGTCCCTTTTCCTGGAGATAGAGACAGTATCAGTTCGGTTTGCTGTCTCAATTGCTTCTATCCCGGTAATACTCTCATCTCCAGGGGAAACCAAACCCAATCTATGGGGATTGGATCTGATGATTTGAGCAGCTAAAACGATGATGATGCCTGTTATTATGCCCAATATCAGGAAGGTTTGACGCCAACCATAAAGAGAAATAAGGTGGTTTGCTATTGGCGACAGAATTGTAGGTCCCAAGCCCATCCCTGCAACAACGATCCCCAGTGCCAAACCCTTCTTTTCATCAAACCACCCGGAGACACCAGTAATCAAAGGAACATAAGCTGCCGCACCAATACCTGCTATGACACCAAAAAAGAGATAGAGCTGCCACAAGCTGTTTACTGTGGACAACAGAATTATTCCCATACCAGAGAAAACCCCACATATCGTAAGGGTAATCCTTGTGCCGTATCTGTCACTCAGCCATCCAAAGACTATCGAAAAAACACCGAGTATTACAGTGCATAGTGAATATGATCCAGCGGTCATTGCGCGTGTCCATCCGAAATCCTGCATCATGGGCTTGAAAAAGACGCTATAAGACAAAACCGTACCCCGTAGTTACAGATTGTTATCATTAGAGCTGCTGCAACGATAACACAGGGATAGAAGGACTTAGATCTTAAAAGATCCGAGGTATGAACAAATATCTTTTGCCTCATTGATAATCCCCCTGATTACCCCTTCAACAGTCAACACTTCTTTAATCGTAACTACTCAGGCACAAAGTGGCAAAGGCACTAAAAATACGGTTTACAGTTAACAGTTTACAGTTAATAATTAACTGATAACTGAACTATTCTTTGTGCCTTTGGTGCTCTGTGCCTACCTGAATAGTTACCCCTTTCTTTGATCAATCTTACTCGCTATACTCCCATGGCTTATACCCTAAAAGCTCCCCATACCTTTGCAGTATCTTCCTGGCATTCGGATACCCCATCTTTTCCACCCTTTTTACATACTCTTCAAAAGACGGTCTGGCCACCTTCTTCTTCCATGCCTTTTGATCCGCAACGGGAAGCTCGTAAAATTTTACTCCTGCATCCCTGAATACCTTTTCGTATTTTTTAGTTTCCTCGATTAACAAACCAGGATATCTGTCCGTAAGCTCGCTGCCAACCCTCTCCATAACTTCTTGGACATCAGTGGGAAGTTTGTTCCAAACATCCAGATTTATTGATATACCATATCCCGGTCCGTATTTCAGTATGCCGATCAGGGTCCAGTGTTTGCAGACCTCATACCACTTGTACCTATAGGTCGTATCCGGGAGGGCAATGATCGCGTCCACAACGCCCCTGCTTACCGCATCGTAGGCCTCGGTTGCTGGCAGGGTTACCGGAATAAACCCAGCCTCCTTAAATATCTTGTAAAGCACCACCCCTATGGCCCTTATCTTCACGCCCTTGGCATCTGCCAGACTCTTTATAGGCTTCCTGCTTATTACGTCCAGCTTGCCACCTTCCCAGAATGCCAGCAGTTTTTGATTCTGTTTCTTAAACTCGTCTCTTACCTGCGGAAACTCATCACGAAGCTTACGGTACGCCTCCATATCCCCCCCTATCTCACCCCCCCCAGAGAAGCAGAGTCTCTGAGCTGGCAGCAAAGGATTGAAATAGCTCAGGGTGATAGGCAGGCACCATTGCCACCATATCGGCTGTTCCTGTGCGACAGGCGTGTGGAAGCTCCATTTGTTTGGCCAGACTCTGTGCCCAGAAGACCTTTATCTTCACCCTCTGGTCTGTATGCTTCCCTACTTCATCAGCATACCACTTTATCGCCTCGCCAATCGTCCCCGTGGGAGGCGTAAAAGTCGCCAGATTCAACTTGATCTCCTTTTCCTTGCCCCAGCTATTCTGGAGAGGCAAACCAACTAAGAATAGAACCAAAAACGTAACCATTATCCCCTTAATTAAATATCCCTTCCTTTCCATCTTAACCTCCTCTTGATTTGAGAACTAACCCCAAATCCTGCATCCAGTTAAAACCCCATCTCACAAGCCACCCTCTCCCGACAGAAATCGGGAGATCCAAAAAGGGTAAGTGCCTGTCTGGCACGACGGTAATAAAGCCCCATGTCATGCTCTCTGGTGGTGCCAATGCCACCAAAGATTTGAACACCCATGCGGGTGCAGTACCTGTATACATCCATGCGATCTACCCTACCTTCTCCTTCTTCCGTCTATAGTCTCAAATAGTGCCTGCAACCTTGTATCTATCTGAGAGTCTGAAACCATCGCAGGATCAAGCATATCAGCCTCAATAACGACTCCGGGGATTCCGTATTTTTTGTCTAGCGCATCTATTACATCCATCTGGGATAGATTCCACATCCTGCATGACTTGGAGGAAAACATGACCAAACCATCGATTGAATATTCCTCTATCAGACCACTTATAAACTCGATAGATTCCCTTGGAGCCATGTTCTTGGCCAGGCCCTTCTCACCGTACATCCAATCTGCAACTGTCTCAAGGGGATGTTCAGGGTCGAGGAGTTCAGGATGGGGGAACATCTCCCAGGGGTATCTTCCACACAGGCAAACAGCCCCATTCGGGGTAAACTTGCGCATGAATTTACCCAAGAATGCCCATGGTATCCAGCCGTCCCAGTATATGCGATACTTTTCTCCATCCGGGGCCATCGCAGGAATCCCCTTTTCCTTCCTTTCCTGCAGTTCCTTTAAGAGTCTTTCATAAAAGGGGATACTTTCCGGGTCTCCCATCATATAGATAACAGGCGCCATGCTCACGGCATAATCCCAGAGGGTCCAGTAAACAGGTTTTGTCTTGAAGAACTCCCAACATTTATTTCTGATGGTAGCCGCCTTTTTGAGCACACTTATGATTTCGCTCAACCTGTCATAGTCAAAGGGCTTTCCACATACCTCTTCAAGGGTTGGGATAACATTCTCTTTAATCTGCCTGTAAACGAATTCTCTCAGTCTGGGTCGATCTTCCTTTTCGAAGATAAACGGAAGCTCAAGAGGAGAAACACGAATACCCAGCCTTCGATAAAAGCTCTCAGAATAATGAGACTGCTCCGTACAATAACGCCCGGCCACCAGCAGATCAGGCAAGGGAAGTATCGCCTCCGGCTTCTTTATCGGTATCCCCTTCTTGACGGCTTCGACCATACCCATGTGAAGGCGATGATAGGAGCATGTCTCAGGAAGCTCCCCGCTTGCCTCGGCCAACTTCATCAGCTCATCCGCCGCCCCTATCCCACCACAGTATGCTGCATAACCGGCCATAAAGTGGCACTTCATGCCCATGGCATAGGGGAATACGAAACTGGGGCCTGATGCCCATCCAACCTTCTCTCCCCTTTCCTTGGCTGCCCTCAACTCGGCCCAGTGTCTGTCCACCATCGGTCTCATATCATTAGTTGCTGCAAGCCTATTTATTTTGTATTCTACTCCCATTATACACCTCCTATTGTCTCTGCAAATGACTGCAGCCTGGTCTTTACACCCTCCAGAGAGATAATCTCGTGTTCCATCTCTATCATTACCTCAGGCACCCCCTCCTCCGCCATCTTGCTCCTGAAATCAGGATAATAACAGGTGTGAGGAGGACAGTACTTTACCCGAATACTGATAATGCCTTTAGCATCATTATCCCTCATCTTCTTTATTGCCTCATCTCCCCAGTGAATGTCCCAGACCCCCTTTGTGGGACAGAGTGGGGTTTTGGTAAGATAGCGATCAGCAAGTGCCTCTATCGGGTTACCATTAATATTTGCCTTGTTTGCAAAGTATCTTGAACCAACGTATAGATCATCGTCAGGGATAACCATTCCCAGATCCTCTATCATGTCAAGGATGTCAAACTGGAAGGTCTGACAGAGACAACCAACTGGGATAACCTTAACCCTGCCTTTCTTAGCTTCGACTATCTTCTCTTCCATCTCTCTAATAAGCTCCCTCAGCAATTCATTGTGGTCTTCCTTGGGCATCAGCATGCTTGACCATACTATCTGCATTACTTCCCTTGCCTTCAGTATCCCCGGTTTTTCTCTCCTTATTTCATAGACCTTTTCCAGGAGGCTGCGGTTTTCATTGTATATCTCAATACTCTTCTTTAGACTATCATCGCTTATCTTCTTGCTCGTAAAATCCTCCAGTGATCTTCTGAAGGATTGCAGGTCATCTGATAGGAATGACCTTACCGCATCCCCCGGATAGATGGGAGGCAGGTAAAGAATCTTCATATATGCAGGTTTGACGTTTCTCTCCATGATCAGGGGAAACTCTCCAACCTGCAAACACTGTCTTACATGGAAGACCATCCCATCCATAAAACTCAGCTTCCCTCTCACTGCATCGTCAACAAAGCTCCTCACAATACCACAGTCATAAGCCGGTACGTGGGCATGCCCCCATGTCACTGATTCGTTGCCTCTCCATATCACGACCGGAATCAGACCGGCTGCGTGGATTATCTCTTCCGGCACGTACATGGGGAAACAGCCAATAATCTTCTTTCCCTTACGCTCCTTGAGCCCGGCAACATAGGCATAAGGATCCGATGTGACCTCTCTAATCTTACTCAATACCTCTTCCATGTTGTACTCCTTTCTTTTACCTTGTTTACCTGTAACTACCCAGGTTCAACGTTCCAAGCTTCAAGGTTAGAGAGCAATGAAGATAGCCAACCGTGAACCGTGAACCTGACAACCTATTTACTCACTATACTCCCATGGCTTATACCCTAAAAGCTCCCCATACCTTTGCAGTATCTTCCTGGCATTCGGATACCCCGTCTTTTCCATCTTTTTTACGTAGTCTTCGAAAGACGATCTGGCCACCTTCTTCCTCCATGCCTCCTGATCTGCAAGGGGAAGCTCGTAAAATTTTACCCCTGCATCCCTGAATATCTTTTCGTATCTCTTGTTTTCCTCAAATAACAAAGTAGGATATCTGTCCGTAAGCTCGCTGCCAACCCTGTCCATAACTTCTTGGACATCAGTGGGAAGTTTGTTCCAGACATTCAGATTTATTGATATGCCATACGCCACGATGGATCCGAGTATGCCGGTGCGGGTCCAGTATTTGCAGACCTCATACCACTTGAACTTATAGGTCGTCTCCGGGCTGGCAAGGAGCGCGTCTACAACGCCCCCGCTTGCCGCATCGTAGGCCTCGGTTGAGGGCATGGTTACGGGGATAAAACCGGCTGCCTTAAAGATCTTGGAAAGCACCATCCCTGCGGACCTCATCTTCACACCCTGAGCATCTGCCAGACCTTTTATGGGCTTCTTGCTTATTACGTCCATCCTGGCATATTCCCAGAATGCCAGCAGTCTCTGATTCTGTTTCTCAAACTCGCCTCTCACCTCGGGAAACTCCTCACGGAGCTTACGGTACGGCTTTATACCTTGCCCTATCTCCCCTCCCCAGAGAATAAGACATTCCATATTAGCAGCCATAAATGGAAACAGCTCAGGATGATAAACAGGCAGCATTGCCACCATATCTGCTGTTCCCGTACGGCAGGCGTGTGGAAGCTCCATTTGTTTGGCCAGACTCTGTGCCCAGAAGATCTTTATCTTTACCCTGTGGCCAGTACGCTTGACTACCTCATCAGCATACCATTGAATACCCTGGGCTATAGCCCCTGTTGGAGGCCCCCAGGTCGCCAGATTCAAATTGATCTCTTTTTCCTTGCCCCAGCTATTCTGGAGAGGCAAACCAACTAAGAATAGAACCGATAGTAAAACAATTACTCCTTTAATTAAATATCCCTTCCTTTTCATCTTAACCTCCTTTCGATTGGGATACTATCCCAACCCCTGCATCAAATTAGGGCTATTTTGATGATAATGTACCCTTCGCTTTACCTCACGCATCACCTCCTTAAGACAGCCTTTCATGCCATCTTCGGTTGTCAATCCTGAAGAAGGCTATCAGCATTGTCTCCATCCCCGTCTCAAATTAGAACTAAACCCTCTATTTCATCATTCCTGGAAGCCATAATGCGATGGAAGGGATAGCAACTACAATTGCCACGGCAACAATATAGGCCAGGAAAAACGGAAATACCCCCGTAAATATCTGCTCCAGGGTGACATCCTCTCCAGCCGCAGCCTTTACTACATACACATTTGTCCCTACCGGGGGGGTAATTACACCGATCTCCACCAGCATAATGATAAGAATACCAATCCATACGCCGTCAAAACCCAGACCCGACAGTAAAGGGGTAAAAATAGGCAGGGTCAGGCAAAGGATAGCAACTACTTCCATAAATGTACCGAGTATCAGATATATTGATAAGATCATCACAAGAACAACCATACGGTGGACAGGCAAACCCATCATAAACTCACTAAAGGTGCCGATAACACCAGATACAGCCAGGAACCTTCCAAAGATCATCGCCCCTATTATTATCAGGAAGATCATGGAGGTGGTACTAACTGTACTTATTACTGATTGCATAAGCAGTTTTTGATTGTACCCCTTCCGAAGCAAGAAGATAACAAATGCAGCAAATGCCCCAACTGCCCCGCCTTCCGTGGGGGTACAGACACCAAGATAAATACCACCGAGGATACATACAACAACAATAATCAATGGACCAACCCATATAATCGATAATAACTTCTCCTTCAAGGTCACCCTCGATACCACAAGAGGGGCCAACTCGGGCTTAAACTTCAACCTTACAAACAAGGCAAGTATAAAGAGGGCCGCTGTCATAAGACCTGGAAGTATCCCTGCAATGAGCAGTTTGCCCAGGGATACCCCCTCCGCAAAAACAGTATAGACAACCATAATTCCACTGGGAGGGATTAAGGCAGCCAGGGTTCCTGATGCAGCAATGCAGCCCACAGGAGAGTCCATCATCGTAGCCCTGGCGACGCATTTCAGGAAGCGACAGGTGTGTAAACATAGCGGCGGTTGCCAGGCTTGATCCTGAAGCAAAGCCGAAGGCGGCACATGCAGCGGTAGTCGCAATGCCTAACCCTCCACGTACACGTCCCAACCATTTTTGGGCGGCGGTATAGGCATCTTCCCCTATACCGCCATGGAGGGAAAAATGGCCCAGAAGGAGAAACATGGGGAGGACTACAAATATCCATTCAAACGAGTAATGGAACGGTAGAGAGCTCAATGCCCCCAGGGCTGGTGAGATACCCATAACCGCCACCATGCCCAAAAAGCCAACCACCCCCATAGCAATCCCTATGTGAACCCCTGACGCCAGAAAGATAAAGAAAACAACCAATCCGATTATACCAATGACTCCTGATGAAATCATGATACCCTCCTAACAAAGTTCTTTACTTTTATACCAAGGCTTCCAAGAACATGAAGAGAAAAGAGAAGGCAACCAAAGAAAATGCCAAATTTTGGAATCCAGAGTGGTGTAGGAACCATACCCCAGCTTATCTCATTACAAGCCCAGGAGTGTAAAGCATAGAGCAGAGTCTGCCAGGTCATAAGGGAAAGCAGTAACAATGCAAGTACCTTTGCTAAGATATCGCACACGTTCTGCCATCCCTCTGAAAGTCGGGAATATAAGAGCATAATCCTCAAATGTCCCCCTTGTCTCTCTATATAGGCAAGGGGCAAAAATATCACCAATACCAGAACCGTTTCACTTATTTCATCCGCTGAAGGTACTGGTGTGCCGAACAGATAACGCCCCGCTATACTGCATGTTATAAGAATCATACAGAAAAATACGAGGACTCCCACTGCTACAGTCAAGACCCTGTTCACATGAAGGTCAGCAAACTGTAATCCCTTTACTATTTTTTGCAGCATGACACCCTCCTACAAAACCTGGTCATTCAGCCTACCTAGAGACTGTGTGTACCTGTAAAGATTCGATAAAACCCTGCCTGCCTTCTCTACGGAAGGATAGACGTATATACCATAAAAACTCCTTCCTTCATCTTCCGCAAACCCTTCTATGTATAAGCCTATTGACCCTCTTACCGGATTGTCAGAAGCTCCAATTACAGAAATAGCTCTGGGATGGAAGAGTCTATCAAAATAGTCTATGACCTCTCTCTGATTGAACATGTTTTTCCTATCCTCGTTACTATGGCTCTCCCTAACCCTTTCGTCTCCCTCATGCCTTCCTCATCCTTTCGAACCTCTCCCTTATCATTTCCGAAGGCAATGACTCCCCCTGCTATTACCATCCTGTGATGGTTAAAAAAATTGAAAAATGACTGTATAGTATTAGTGCATCCCGCCCGTCTGGCCACTACCACTGCACCACCTACCTTTCCCCTTAGCTGATGACCGTGGTGTACAACATACGTTCTATCCACGATAGCCTTGGCTTGAGCCGACATCGACCAGAAGTAGACAGGGCTTCCAAGAACGATCCCATCTGCCTCCGATATAGCTCCGTAGACTGGGGTCATATCGTCATCGATCCTGCATGCACCTGTTTTGATGCATGCCCCACATGCGTCACATGGATTTATAACCTTACCTGCCACAGTTATGAGGCTGGTTTCTGCGCCCATCTCTTCAGACGCTTTAAGAACCTCATTCACCAGGATCTCTGTATTCCCACCTTTCCGGGGACTGCATACGATCCCTAATACCCTCATTTATTTTTCCTCCTATCTTCCTTCAATATTGCCTTTTGTCCATAAGGACCTTTCCATTATCAGGTATGGAGCCTTTTTCCACAAACTCCACATTCGTATCAATCCTTATAATAGGGTGAGTTCTCATAAGCAAACCTAAACATCCTAATAGCCGCCTCCGCTTGAAGCCTTCTACACTCTTCTCTGTCCATGGTTTCTTGTCTTTCTTGTTAAGTCAAAGCCATATTTAGATAACTGGAAGGGCATTACAAGCACTTAAACTCAAAGAGGCTACTATTCAAAAGCCTTAACCTCTGTATGATAATACAATTTAGGATACAATATTTAATATAACTATTTAGTTAACATAATACAATTTGTCAAGATATTTATTCTGTCTCTGGAACTCCGATATAAGGATCAAAAACAGTTATGACATCACAAACAGATTCGCCGGAGTTATGTGAATGAATTAGGGAGGCGAGAGTCCAGTGTATTTGGTATAAATCGAGGTGCGGGTGACTCCCAGTTCTTGGGCCGTTTTGTGGACAGGAACATCCACCAGCATGATCA
>Ga0210056_1000047_pt1 | contig 74030 bp, 63 predicted proteins | sample CryGeyCG2014_080_2_FD_183965 | JGI IMG/M metagenome (GOLD analysis project Ga0210056, IMG submission 183965) | Groundwater microbial communities from aquifer - Crystal Geyser CG07_land_8/20/14_0.80 (SPAdes) (version 2) | ecosystem: Environmental > Aquatic > Deep subsurface > Groundwater | place...
CTGTGGCCGCGATTCAGGGACAACCCGGTCAGCTTCATGTCGTTGATCCTGCCAAATGCGTGGGCTGCCGGGCCTGTGCGGATATCTGCCCCATCCATGTGATCGAGATGCAGCCCAAGACCGGGAAAACCGCTGTCAAGGTTTAAGATACTTTTTTGTTGCCACGAAGGCACGAAGACACAAAGATTTATTTAGGAATTATTTTTTATTGTTGCTTCGTGCCTTCGTGGCGGTCATTTTCTGTCTTGCTGCAGAAACAGGTTCGGAATCTGGAGGCAGAAGATCGTCTCCTTCTCAACCCCTTCTTCCACCCAGATTTTCCCCTGATGGAGTTCGATGATCTCCTGGCAGAGATTGAGCCGGTAGCGTGTCTGCTTATCTATGCCGGGGACGTCTTCATTCCCTGAAAAAACCTTTTGAATATCCGCATGTGAAGCCGCAGAGCTGCGAAACAGAATATCCACCTGCTGCGTGTCCTGCATGGGGATGATGCCGATCCGGATGGTCTGGTTCCTCCCGCTGAACAGGATCGCCTGATGGATCAGGTTGAAGATGACCTGTTTCATCCTGGCCTCGTCGGCATAGACCGGCCGGATTCCTATGGGAGGCTGGAGCGTGATCGTGATTCCCTTGCTCCCGGCCACAGGCTGGATGTTGAGCCGGCATTTTTCGATCAGGCCGTGAAGGTGGGTCTCCACCTTGTTGATCTGGATATGACCCGTCTCTATTCTCACGAGGTCCATGAGGTCGTTGATGATGGCCAGGATTTTCTCCCCCTGCCGGGAGATCAGCTCGATGAGTTCTCTCTGTTTATCGGGCAGGTTTGAATGGTCTTCTTTGAGAAGGAGCTTGCAGCTTCCGGTCAGGATGGTCAGGGGGGACTCGAGATCCTGGGATATGATGGTCAGCAGATCGTTATTGATCCGGGTGAGTTCCTCGAGCTTTTCATTCTTCTTATTGAGCTCGGCATGGGCGGTCGAAAGCGCCGCCGTGAGCGCATGGCTTTCCCGTCTGGTCTGGCTGATATGAAGCGCCATGGTTACGGCCCGCCGGAGTTTGGAGAGGTCCACGGGCTTGATCAGATAGTCGTACGCCCCTTCTTTGAGGGTGGCGATGGCCTTGTCCATGTCCGCTCGGTACTGGCCGGTGATCATGATGACCGGTAAATCCGAATACCCTCGGCTTAGGAGTTTAAGGAGCTCGAACCCGTCCATGATGGGCATCTCATAATCGGTGATGACCAGGTCCATGGGGGTCTTTTCGATCAGGGACAGGGCCTCTCTTCCGTTCTCTGCGATGAGGACATGATGCCCTTCAAACTCCAAGAGATCCTTGATGATCTGTATGTTTTTGGGCTCGTCATCTACGATGAGGATGGTTTTTTTCTGCTGCATGAATCCGTCAATTTTTTCCAGTGGGTTTCGGTTTTCTGAGATATTAACACAGGATTTTCGTTTTTGTAAAGCCTGTTATCATCAAGATTTTTCTGCATAGGTGATTCCTGAAAAGAAACAGTCTTTTTTTTCCCCCTGATTTATCTTGACAAGGACATATTAATTTCCTAATATTCTAAATTATAGATAACATGCTGGTCTTACATAAAGACCGATGAGGTCTTTCATCTATCACGTGTGATATGACTGAAACGGCTATCCCCTTAATTTACCATCATTATCTCCCTATCCTTTTCTATACTTTTATCGGTTTCGCCTTTGGCGTGGTGACGCTCCTTTTCGGCGCTGTGATCCGTCCGAACCGGCCGAACCAAGCCAAGCTCTCGGCTTATGAGTGCGGCAATCCGCCGTTTATGGACTCCAGACAGCGTGTTTTCGTCCGGTATTATATGGTTGCGGTACTTTTTGTCTTGTTTGACCTCGAAGCGGTTTTTCTGTATCCCTGGGCTGTGGTCTATAGGAAGATCGGGCTCTTCGGCCTGGTTGAGATGGCGCTGTTCATCCTGATCCTGCTCGTGGGTTATGCCTATGCCTGGAGGAAGGGGGCGCTGGAATGGGATTGATCGAACACCGGTTTGAGGAAAACTTCATCACCACCACCGTGGACCAATTGATCAGCTGGGCCAGAAAATCCTCTCTCTGGCCCCTGACCTTCGGCCTTGCCTGCTGTGCCATCGAGATGATGACCACAGGATCCGCCCATTATGACCTGGACCGGATGGGCGTCATCTTCCGAGGCTCCCCGCGGCAGTCCGACCTGATGATCGTTGCGGGCACGCTCACCTGGAAGATGGCCCATGTGCTCCGCAAGGTCTATGACCAGATGCCCGAACCCAAGTATGTGATCTCCATGGGGAGCTGTGCTGCATCTGGAGGTCTCTTCAATACCTATAGTGTGGTGCAGGGCGTGGACCAGGTGGTGCCCGTGGACGTCTACGTTCCCGGTTGCCCTCCCCGGCCCGAAGGCCTGATGTACGGGATCCTGAAGCTCCAGGAAAAGATCGCAAAAGAAAAATATATTCGGAAATAAATTAAATATGGACGAATCCCGGTTCACCCAGGAAGAAGAGGCCATACTCAACGCCCTCAGGGACCATTTCCCGGATCTCCCCATGGAAATCGGAAAAACCTGCGGACAGCTTGCCATCCTTGTGGACAAGAAAATGATTTTTCCGGTCTGCAAGATCTTGAAGGAGCACTCCGCTGCGCTGTTTGACTACCTTGCCGACCTGTGCGGGGTGGATTTCCTCGGAAAGAGAGAGAAGCGGTTTCAGGTGGTCTACAATCTCTATTCTATCGCGAGAAATCACCGGATCCGGGTAAAGACGGATGTGGGTGAAGAGGATTGCCTGGTCGATTCGGTCACCGGGATCTGGAAATCCGCCAACTGGCACGAGAGAGAACTCTATGACATGTTTGGGATCGAGGTCCGGGGGCATCCGGATCTCAGACGGATTCTGATGCCGGACGATTGGGAAGGGCATCCCCTGCGCAAGGACTATCCCTTGCAGGGGAAAGGTCAACGGGATGATTTCTCTTTTGTTCCCAAGGAAGACCGGCAGCCCACTCGGACACCCAGGGGCAGGGGTGAATCCTGGTAAAAGCTGGTTGGTGAAAAAATATCATTAGAGGGCATTAACCTTTGGATACCAGAGAGATGAAGATCAACATGGGCCCCCAGCACCCCAGTACGCATGGAGTCTTGAGGCTGGTGCTCGACGTGGACGGGGAAAGGGTCGTCAAGGCCGAGCCCAAGGTCGGCTATCTGCACCGCGGTATTGAGAAGCTCGGTGAGAACGGATCTTTCCAGCAGGTGATCACCCATATCGACCGCCTGGACTATATCTCGGCCATCACCAATGAGTTCGCCTACTGCCGGACTGTGGAGAAACTGCTCGGGATCACCATTCCTGAACGCGCGGAATATATCCGGACCATTGTGGCCGAGATGCAGAGGCTCTCGTCCCATCTCCTTTGGCTGGCCACCCACGCCCTGGATATCGGGGCCATGACCGTCTTCCTCTATACCTTCCGTGAAAGAGAGACCATCCTCGACCTGTTTGAGGAACTGACCGGCGCGAGGCTGAACAACAACTATATGCGGATCGGCGGGGTCAGCCGTGATCTCTCTTCGTTTTTTATCGAAACCCTGTACAAGTTCTGCGATGAATTTCCCGGCCGGATCAAGGAATACGACACCCTGATTCGGGAGAACCGGATATGGATCGGACGGACCAAGGGCGTGGCCGCGATCTCGGCCGAAGAGGCGGTGAATTACGGGCTCTCCGGGCCTTCGCTCCGAGGCTCCGGGGTCAACTGGGATATTCGGAAGGCCGAGCCTTACGGCGCCTATGACAAGGTCGACTGGGTCGTCCCCCTCGGAGAGAACGGGGACGTCTATGACCGGTATTGGATCCGGGTCGAGGAAATGCATCAGAGCGCTAACATCATCCGTCAATGTCTGGACCGGATCCCAAGCGGTCCGATCCTGGTGGATGACCCCAAGATCGTTCCCCCCTCCAAGGAGAAAATAAACGCTGAGATCGAATCCCTGATCCATCATTTCAAGTTGATGACCGAGGGGTTTAAGGCGCCGGAGGGGGAGGTCTACTGCGCCACCGAGGTCCCCAAAGGAGAACTGGGTTTTTATATCGTGAGTGACGGGTCATCCAGGCCATACCGCATGAAGATCCGGGCCCCTTCCTTTGTCAATCTGGGGGCATTCAACCGTCTGGTCAGCGGTGGGTTCATCGCCGACGTCATTGCCGTGATCGGGACCATTGATATCGTGCTGGGGGAATGCGACCGATAACACGGGCAAGGGAATTTCAAATCTCAAATTTCAAATTTGAGATATAGAAAACAGAAAACAGGAATGGGAAACGAAGCATTGGTGAACACGGCCTTCTCGGAAGAAACCCTCAAGCGGATTGAAGAGGTCATGACGCGCTATCCCACGCGGCAGGCCGCGGCGCTGCCGGTTCTCTACCTCGCGCAAAAGGAATTCGGCTACATCAACGAAGAGGCGCTTTCCGCCGTGGCCCTCGCCCTTCACATTTCCAGGGCCGAGGTCTACGGCCTGGCCACCTACTACTCCATGTTCAGCACCGGGCCGATGGGCCGAAACGTGATCCACCTCTGCGACAACCTGGCCTGCACCCTGCTCGGCGCCGAGTCTCTCCGATCCTATCTTGAGAGGAAGCTTGGGATCAAGATGGGGGAGACCACGCCGGACGGCCGGTTCACCTTGAAAAATGCAGAGTGCCTGGGCGCCTGCGGGCAGGCCCCGGTCATGCTGGTAAATGACGATTTTTATGAGGCCTTAACAGAAAGCACGATTGACGAGGTGCTGGAGAAATACCTATAAATGGAAACCATCCTTTTGAACCGCATACACCTCGAAAACTCCCGTTCCATCTCCGTCTATATGGCGCATGAAGGCTATGAGGCGCTGAAAAAGGCCCTGTCCATGCCTCCCGCAGAGGTCGTCAATGAGGTCAAGCGCGCAAATCTCCGGGGACGGGGCGGAGCGGGGTTTCCCGCGGCCATGAAATGGGGATTCGCGGCTGCGGACCCGAAGAAACCCAAATACCTTCTGTGCAATGCCGACGAAGGGGAGCCCGGTACCTGTAAGGACCGGCAGATTATGGAAGGGGACCCGCATGAACTGATCGAGGGGATGATCATCGCCGGGTATGCCTTCGGCGCCGAATACGGCTATATCTACCTCCGGGCCGAGTATCCCCGGCTGGGGGGGATCCTCGATCAGGCGATCTCCGAGGCAGAGGAAAAAGGTTTCCTGGGAAAAGACATCTGTCATTCAGGGTTTAATTTTACGATCCGGGTCCACCGCGGGGCCGGGGCCTACATCTGCGGGGAGGAGACCGCCCTGATCGAGTCCCTGGAAGGGAAGCGCGGCCAGTCCCGCATCAAACCCCCCTTCCCGGTCAATGTGGGCGCCTTCGGGCTCCCCACGGTAATCAACAATGTGGAAACCCTGGCCAATGTTCCCCACATCATACTCAAAGGGGGGGACTGGTTCGCCGGTATCGGCCCGGCCAAATGTCCGGGAACAAGAATCATCTCTCTTTCCGGTCATGTGAACCGTCCGGGGTATTACGAACTCCCCATGGGCGTAAGCTTCCGTGAGGTGATTTATGAACACGGCGGCGGCATCCGGGACGGAAAGGAGCTCAAGGCCTTCATCCCCGGGGGGGCGTCCTCGCCCTGCCTGACCCCCAATCATCTCAACGTGGGCATGGATTACGACTCCGTATCCGCGGCCGGGAGCATGCTCGGCTCTTCCGCGCTCATGGTCATGGACCAGGATACCTGCATGGTCAAAGTGGCCGGACGTCTGATGAGGTTTTTTGTCCATGAATCCTGCGGGAGATGCACCCCGTGCCGTGAAGGAACCGACTGGCTCCTCAGTATCCTGGACCGGATCGAGGCCGGAGGGGGCAAGGAAGGAGACATCGAACTCCTGCGCGACATCTGCGACAACATCGCAGGAAAGACCTTCTGCCCCCTGGGGGAGGGAGCGCTCGGACCTGTGCGGGGCACGCTGAAGTATTTTGAGGAAGAGTACCGGGAGCATATCCGGATCAAGGGATGCACTTTGAAGATTTAAGATTTGAAATTTGAAATTGGAAATTGGAAATTGGAAATTGGAAATTTGAGATTGGGAATCCATTCTTATGATCAAGATCAGAATGAATGATCGTGAATTTGAAGTCGAGCCGGGACTCACGGTGATCCAGGCTGCGGACCGTGTGGGGATCTATATCCCGAGGTTTTGTTATCTGGAGAAACTCTCCCCCCTGGGCGGATGCAGGATGTGCCTGATCTCCCTGAAAGGGATCGGAAAACTCCAGACGGCCTGTACCACGCCCGTCCGAGAAGATATGGTGGTGATCACCGAGTCCGAGGAGATCCGCAAGGCCAGGAGAGCCATGCTGGAGTTCCAACTGCTCAATCACCCGCTCGACTGCTTCTACTGCGACAAGGCCACGGAGTGCGACCTTCAGAATCTGACCTATGAGTTCGGGGACATCCGGCGCCGGCATGATTTTCCGAGGCGAAAGGGGATCATCCTCTATGAAAACCCCCTGATCGAGAGGAATCTTGAGCGCTGCGTGCATTGTGAGCGCTGTATCCGGGCCTGCAAGGAGATCCAGGGGGCGCATGCCCTGAGCGCCACACGCCGAGGCAGGCGGACCGAGGTCCGCGAAGTCCCCGGAGGAGGGGAGTGCGAGCACTGCGGTCATTGCATTGACGTCTGCCCGGTCGGCGCCAACCTGGACCGCCTTTTTACCTACGGCGGCCGTCCCGCCCAGATGGAAAAGGGCAAGACGATATGCGCCTACTGCGGATGCGGATGCACCCTGACCATGAATACACGGGGGGGAAAGATCATGCGGGTACGGGGAGGCACAGATGAGGGCGTGAACCGGGGGAGCCTCTGCGCCAGAGGGCGGTTTGGATGGGGCATGGTGCATCACCCGGACCGGCTCACCCGACCGAGGATCAAGAAGCAGGGGAAACTCGTGGAGGTGGACTGGGATGAGGCCCTTCTCTTTACGGCCACCCGCCTGCAGAAGATCATCAAGGAAAAGGGCGGCGCTGCGGTGGGAGGCCTGGGGTCAGCCCGAGCCTCGGACGAAGCCAACTACCTGTTCCAGCGTTTCATGAGGCGAGTGATCGGAAGCAACCATATCGACAGCAGCGCCAGGCTGCATTACACGGCCGGGTTGATCGGACGTCTGAGTCTGAAAACAGAGGCGCGCGAGGCCGCTCTGGAAGACGTGCGAAATGCCTCAAAGGTATTGATCATCGGCGCAGATCCTGTAGAGACCAACCCGATCCTTGGCTTAGCTGTCAAAAAGATGCTATGGAAGGGCGGGATCGCGGTGCTTGCAGACCCGAGGATCACACGAACGGGCAGGATCGCAACCCGCCACATCCGGATACGCCCCGGCGCCGAGGTCCCCCTGATCCTCGGGCTCGGCCTTGAGATCCTGAAAGAACCCTCGCTTTTTAGGTTCAGCAGGGAAGAGGTCATGAGAATCTGCGGTATCCTCTCCCCGGAGATGGATGAGATCCTCTCCGTCCTGACCGGTCCTGAAACGCAGAAGAGCGTGGTCCTGATGGGCCGGGGGGTGCTGCAGGCCCCCTTCGGGGCAACCGCCGTTTCCGTGCTCCTCCGGGCCGCCGCCAAGGCCGGAGCGTCTTACCTCTTTACCATGGACCACAACAATGAACGGGGGAGCTGTGAGATGGGGGCGCTGCCCGACCGCCTTCCCGGCCTGGTTCCGCTTTCGGAGAGAGAGCGGTTTGAAAAGGTCTGGGGGGACCGGATACCGGCTGAGCCCGGTCTTTCCGCTTATGACATGCTCCATGCCGCCAAAGAGGGGACCCTGAACGCCCTGTACATCATGGGAGAGAACCCCATGGTTGATTTCCCGGATACGAAATTCGTGGAGGAGGGCTTAAACTCTCTTCAGTTCCTTGTGGTGCAGGATCTTTTCATGACCCGTACGGCCTCCATGGCCGATGTGGTCCTGCCGGCCGCAAGCTTTGCTGAAAAATCCGGAACGTTCACCAATCTCGAAGGGAGTGTCCAGTCCTTTGCTCCGCTGATCTCTCCCCCAGGGGACGCCATGCCGGACAGCCGGATCATCGTGGAGCTTTCACGAAAGATGGGCAAGGGGTTTCCCTTCAAGAGCCTCTCGGAGGTCCGGGATGAGATCCATGCCCTGGTTCCGGTCCAGGGCTGGAAAAGGAAGATCCCGGTGGATGGAATGGATCTCCCCTATCCCGGCGCTGATGTGAAGTGGGGGCCGGCGGATGATCCCGAATTTCCTTTTCTTCTGCTTGTGAACTCTTCCCTGTACCGGAACGGCTCCATGTCCAACCTGGCCGCGGGACTCGTACGCGGCCAGGACAAGGCCGGTGTCTTCCTGAATCCGCTGGACGCAGAGGAGCTCAAGATCGAGGAAGGGGACAAGATCATCCTGACTTCCCGCCATGGGGAGATTCACGCCGAGGCCGGCCTATGCCATTCGCTCTCCAGGGGGACGATTCAGATGCCTGAAGGGTTTGTGAATGCCGGCCCCAAGGGTCTCCTTTCCCATGATCTGGACCCGGTAACCAGGACCCCCATGGGCCGTTATGTGCAGGCTAAGATAAGGAAGCTATGAGATGGGATCCGATCTCGTAAAGATGGTCAAGTTTCTCTGGGGATACAGCATCCTTCAGATTGTGATCGTCATGGGGTTTACCCTCATTATGGTTCCTTTCTTGACGTGGGTTGAACGGAAGGTCATCGGGCATATGCAGGTCCGTCTGGGACCCATGCGCGTGGGGTTCCACGGTATCCTGCAGGGAATCGCCGACGGGTTGAAACTCCTGCTCAAGGAGAACATCGTCCCTTCGGGCGCGGACCGGCCGATTTTCATGCTGGCGCCGATCCTATCCCTGGTCCCGGCCCTGATCGCCTTTTGTGTCATCCCCTTTGACACGTGGTTTTATATCACCGACATCAATATCGCGGTGCTCTATATCCTGGCCGTATCGTCCGTGGGGACTTACGGGATCATCCTGGCGGGGTGGTCTTCCAACAGCAAGTATGCCCTCCTGGGAGCGCTCCGCTCCGCGGCCCAGGTGATCAGTTACGAACTCGCCATCGGTATGGCCCTGGTCGGCCCGCTCATGCTCGCGGGGACGTTCAGCTTGGTCGGGATCACCGAGGCCCAGTCAAGACACTGGTTCCTTGTCCCGCAGATCACGGCCTTCTTCATCTATTATGTGGCTATGCTCGCCGAGACCAACCGCTCCCCCTTTGATCTCCCGGAGGCCGAGACCGAACTGGTGGCCGGGTTCCACGTGGAGTACAGCGGCATGCGGTTCGCCTATTTTTTTATTGCGGAATATGCCAATATGATGCTCGTCTCCTCCATGGCCACGGTGGTCTTTCTCGGAGGCTGGAATCCTCCTTTCCAGGACTGGGAGGCCATGCATGTCCTGAAGGTTATTCCCGGGGTCTTCTGGTTCTTCGGGAAGATGATGATGCTCCTTTTTAGCTTTATCTGGGTGAGGTCCACGTTCCCCCGTTTCAGGTATGACCAACTCATGAGACTGGGGTGGAAATTCCTGATCCCGCTGGCCCTCGCGAACATCATTGTCACCGGGATCGTGCTTGCAATTACCGGGTAGTTACTGTATAAAATGGGAGGCTTGACTTGTCCGGAAGGTTGAAAAGATTTATCCGAACCATTACCTTGATCGATCTCTTGAAGGGATTGGCCCTGACCGGAAGCGTCTGGGTGAGAAGCATCATCACCCCCAGCCGGGTCCTGGTCACTCGGCCTTATCCGGAGGTGAAACGCCCGGCGTTTCCTGCGTTCAAAGGACACCATGCCCTGCTTCGAGGCGAGGACGGGGCCATCCGATGTGTGGGATGCGGAATCTGCGCCGGCGTCTGCCCGGCCAAGGCCATCAGTGTCTACACCGAGGAAGGGGATCATCACGAGAAGGTCGTGACCGGCTACGAGATCAATGCCTTCCGGTGCATCTATTGCGGTCTCTGTCAGGAGGCCTGCCCCAAAGACGCCATCGTCCTGACTCGGCTCTACGAGATGGCCGACTATGACGACCGGGGCCTCTATATATGGAAGATGGACAGGCTGCTCAAGGTCGGGGACAAGAAACCGCTGTTCCGAGACCAGATCGATCTTTAAGTGGTCCTGTTCGTAAATATGGTGACGTACCGAGAGGGTCGTAGGGCGGTCTCATCCCCGCGCGCGACTGAGGCGTACCCCTCTGGTACGCCGCAAGGAGCGGAACGCCGATGAGACCGCCATACGGCACTCGAATGCCACCGTATTTACGAATAGGGCCACTAAGGGGGATGGGATGTTCGCCTCGCTCTTTTTTGATTATCTCTTTGTTATGATCCTAACATCGGCTGTGCTGATGATCACCCGGAAGCATATCGTGCACGCCGTGCTCTACATGCTGCTGATGTTCTTCCATATTGCCGGGCTCTATATCCTGCTGGAAGCGGAATTCCTGGCCGCGGTCCAGCTCATCGTTTATGCCGGGGCCATTCTGGTCCTCTATCTCTTTGTGATCATGCTGGTCAACATCAGGAAGCTTGAAACACTCAGGGAGCAGCTTTTCGGCCATCTCCCCTTTGCCTTGGTGAGTGCGGGCCTCCTCTGCGCCGGCGTGGTCGGCATCCTGATGCAGGAGACCGTGCTCAAAGAGCCTTCTTCCTCGGTTCAGGCAGCAACTCAAATGAGCAATCCGGAGCTTCTGGGGCAGGCGCTCTATACCCAGTATCTTTTCCCATTCGAAGTGGCGTCCTTGATCCTTCTGGTTGCCCTGGTGGGAGCGGTCCTGATCGCGAGCAGGAAGATATAGAGGTATGAACATGACGATCACATTGGAACACTACATTCTCCTGGGGACACTCCTCTTTCTGATCGGAGTGGCCGGTTTCCTGATCCGGAGAAATATCTTTCTGATGTTCATGTCCATCGAGTTGATGATGAACGGCGTCAATATCTGTTTTGTCTCCTTTGCCCGGTATTACCATGATATGGCCGGCCAGGTCTTTGTCCTGTTCGTCATGACCGTGGCCGCAGCCGAGGCCGCCGTGGGGCTGGCCATCATCCTGCTGCTCTACCGGAATCGTGAGACCCTGAATGCGGACGAATTTCATCTGATGAAGCATTAGTGAAAGTACGTGAAAGAGAAGGATACAAGATTCAAGGATGAAGAACAAAGGGGCCAAGGGGCCAAGGGGCCCAGGGTTCCAGGGGTCGAGTGAAAGGAAGAAAACAAAAGGCTCTGGGGACCCAAGGGTTTGTAAGGTGGTTATTGGTATTTAGGTATTTCACTTGAACCCTTGACCCCTAGACCCCTCGAATCCTTTTTAGAGGTTTTTGGAGGAGGAACGCTTGGAACACGCGCCGACCTGGTTGCATATATTGATTCCATTACTTCCACTGCTTGCGTTTGTGGTGAACGGCCTCTTCGGCAAGTGGCTGAAGACCCGCGCAGCCGCCGTCTCCATCGGCGCCGTGGCGGGGTCCTGCGTCCTCTCCCTCATCACCCTGGGCCGGGTCCTTTCCGGTGAGACCTTCTACGGCACGGTCTATGAATGGATCTCCTCGGGCGATTTCAGGGCGAGCATCGGGTTCAACATCGACCCCCTCACCGCAGCGATGATCGCCATGGTCACCTTGGTGGCCTCATTGATCCACATCTATTCCATCGGCTACATGCACGGGGACAAAGGGTTTGCGCGGTTCTTCGCCTACCTCTCCCTCTTCACCTTCTCCATGCTCATCCTGGTTATGGCCGACAATTTTCTGCTCCTCTATGTGGGCTGGGAGGCGGTCGGGCTCTGTTCCTATCTGCTCATCGGGTTCTGGTATGAAAAGAAGTCGGCCTCGGACGCAGGAAAAAAGGCCTTTGTGGTGAATCGGATCGGCGACTTCGGGTTCGGCCTCGGGATCATGCTGATCTTTTACACCTTCAGGACCCTGGACTATCACGAGGTCTTCGGCGCGGTCCAGACCATCGTCGGTCAGACCCTCTCCATCCCCCTCTATGTCACGACCATCCAGGCGGACCTTACGACCGTGATCTGCCTGCTCCTCTTTGTCGGGGCCGTTGGAAAGTCCGCGCAGTTCCCGCTCCACGTCTGGCTCCCGGACGCCATGGAAGGCCCTACGCCGGTCTCGGCCCTGATCCATGCCGCGACCATGGTCACGGCCGGGGTTTACATGGTGGCGCGGGCCAACCCGCTCTTTTCCGAATCTTCAACGGCGCTGATGGTGGTGGGATGCGTGGGCGGGTTCACCGCCTTTTTCGCTGCGACCATCGGCCTCGCCCAGAATGATATCAAACGGGTCCTGGCCTACTCCACGGTCAGCCAGCTCGGCTACATGTTCCTGGCCCTGGGGATCGGCGCCTATACGGCCGCGATCTTTCATCTTCTGACCCACGCCTTTTTCAAGGCCCTCCTCTTCCTCGGTTCCGGTTCGGTGATCCACGCCATGTCCGGGGAGCAGGATATGCGCAAGATGGGCGGGCTCAGGGACAAAATTCCCTGGACCTATGGGACCTTCGTCGTAGCCGCGCTGGCCATATCCGGGATCCCGCCGCTTGCCGGTTTCTTCAGCAAGGATGAGATCCTCTGGCAGGCCTACTCCCACGGCACGAACTACGGTGCGGTTCTTTACCTGCTCGGCGCCTCCGCCGCTCTGATGACCGCCTTTTACATGTTCCGCCTGGTCTTTATGACCTTCCACGGAAAGTCCCGTGTGGAGACCAAGGCCGCGCGTCACCTCCATGAATCCCCCTGGAGCATGGTGGGGCCTCTGGTGGCGCTCGCCGTCTTTTCCGCCATCGCAGGGTTTGCCGGTCTGCCCGAGGCGTGGGGCGGGGGCAACTGGATCCACCACTTCCTGGGCCCTGTATTCGGGCACGGCCATGAAGCCGCCGGGGGCGCCACCCATCTTGAACGCATGATGGCAGGGGTCTCTGTGGTCATCGCCCTGGCCGGGATCGGGCTGGCCGCGTTTATGTATCTCGTGAGCCCCTGGCTTCCCGGGAAACTGGCATCAGGCCTGGGCGGCCTCTACAGGGCCGTTCTGAACAAGTGGTACATGGATGAGATCTATGATTTTCTTTTTGTGAATCCCGGCAAACGCTTTGCGACCTTTCTGTGGGAGTTCGTGGACGCCTGGGTGATCGACGGAATCGTGAACGGGACGGCCGGGACGTCCAACTTTTTCGGGGAGCGGATCCGCAAGTTCCATACCGGCCACGTGGAAAACTATGCCTTGTTCATGGTGACCGGCGTGGTGATCATCCTGGGATTCTATCTCTTTGCATAATGAAAGAAAAGATTCAGCCACGAATTGACACGAATTGGCACCGATGAAGACAAAGACAATAAAACACCAGGATACATATTTATGATATTCGTAATATTCGTGCCCATTCGTGGCTGATTATTGTATGGAGCATCAATGACGGAACATATCCTCAGCCTGATCACGTTCTTTCCTCTCTTCGGCGTGCTGCTGATTCTCCTCACGCCAAAGCGCAGCGCAGAGGCGATCCGCCGGGAGGCCTTCCTGACCTCCGTGATCACCTTTGGACTTTCACTCTATCCGGTCATCCGCTTCGACCGGGGCACCTACCTCATGCAGTTTACGGAATCAGTCCCATGGATTCCTACATGGGGGATCCATTACTCGGTGGGTGTGGACGGGATCAGCCTCCTCTTGGTTTTTCTGACCACCCTGCTCAGCATGGTCGCCGTGCTTTCCTCATGGACCGCCGTCACTCTGCGCGTCAAGGGGTATATGATCGCCCTCCTGGTCCTCGAAACGGCCATGCTGGGGGTCTTTGTCTCCACCGACCTCTTTCTTTTCTATGTCTTCTGGGAGCTGGAGTTGATCCCCATGTTCCTGCTGATCGGCATCTGGGGCGGGGGCCGCAAGCTCTATGCGGCGATCAAGTTCTTCCTTTACACCCTGTCCGGGTCGGTCCTCATGCTGATTGCGATCCTTACCCTCTATATCCACAGTGGGGACCCGCAGAGTTTTGATATTCAGGCCATCACGCAGGCGGCATCCGGCTTCAGCCCGAAGATGCAGTTCTGGGTCTTCTGGGCGCTGTTCCTCGGGTTTGCCTTCAAGGTTCCCATGTTCCCCTTCCACACCTGGCTTCCGGACGCCCACGTGGAGGCGCCCACGGCCGGTTCCGTGATCCTGGCCGGTGTCCTCCTGAAGATGGGGACCTACGGGTTTCTCCGGTTCGCCATTCCCATGTGCCCGGAGATGGCGCTCAGACCGGAGACTGTGAAGATCATGATGATCCTCGCCTCCACGGCCATCATCTACGGGGCGCTGGTCGCCATGATGCAGAGGGACATGAAAAAGCTGGTCGCCTATTCTTCGGTCTCGCACATGGGATATGTGATGCTCGGGATTTTTGCCTATAATCTTCAGGGCGTATCCGGCGGGATCCTGCAGATGTTCAACCACGGGATCGTTACCGGCGCCCTGTTCCTGATCGTGGGTCTGATCTATGAGCGGCGGCACACCCGCATGATCGCCGATTTCGGGGGGATCGCCCGGGTCATGCCCATTTATGCGGCACTGTTTTCGATCTTCACCCTGGCCTCCATCGGGCTCCCCGGGACCAACGGATTCATCGGCGAGTTTCTGATCCTGGTCGGGGCCTTTACGTCCCATTACCGGATCGCGGCCGTGGTGGGCGCCTTCGGCATCATCCTGGGGGCGGCGTATATGCTCTGGCTCTATCAGCGGGTGATCTTCAACCCCATGGTCATCAAGGAGAACGAGAAGCTCACCGACCTCAGCCTCCGGGAGGTCGTGACGCTTCTGCCTCTTCTGGTCCTGGTTTTCTGGATCGGTTTTTATCCGGACCCGTTTTTAAATATGCTCAATGCCTCGGTGCAGCACCTGATCGAGCCGTTGCAGGCCTTTCAGGCAGCGACGGGGCCGTAACAGAAAGGATTCAAGGGGCCGAGGAGTCAAGGGTCCAAGTGAAAGGCGGAGAAGGGCAGAAGGGGTCCGGTGACCGGGGACTCGAGGACTCCAGTGGAATATCATAGGAACAGGGTTCTCACTTGAACCCTGGAACCCTGGAACCCTAAAACCATAGGTTCAAGGTTGTGACTCTGAGTGGAGCAAGATACTAAATTCCAAGGAAAGTATATGAGGATATATTTGATATGACCATCCCCATGCCGTCCCTTCCCAATCTTACGGCCATGACGCCTGAACTCATGGTTCTGTTCTCCGCTCTGGCCGTGCTGATCATTGATTTTGCCTGGCCAAGGGTGAACAAGGGTTTCCTCGCCTTTCTCGGCGCCTTCGGCCTTGCAGCCGCCGGGATACTCAGTTACCAATCACTCGCCCTGAACATCCCCACGCACATCGCGGGTCTCTCGGCTGACGCCTATGCCCAGTTCTTCAAGATCATCTTCTGCGCGGCGGGCATCATGGTCATGGGGATCTCGGTCCGGTTTCTGGCGCTGGAAGGATACAATTACGGGGAGTTTTACGCCATCGTCCTCCTTGCCGTCCTCGGTCAGATGATCATGGCCTCGGGGACCAACCTTCTCGTGATCTACGTGGGTCTCGAACTCATGGCCATCTCCCTCTACATCCTGGCCGGGCTCTTTAAAAGAAACGATAAATCCAATGAGGCCTCGCTCAAGTACTACCTGCTCGGGTCCTTCTCTTCTGGTTTTTTCCTCTACGGGGTCATGATGACCTACGGCCTGACCGGGAGCCTGGATCTTGCAACCATCGGAGGCCTCGTCGCCGGGGGGCATTTCTCCGGGCTTCTCCTGCTCGCCGTGATCATGATGGCCGCCGGGTTTGCCTTCAAAATTGCCGCCGTGCCTTTCCACTTCTGGAGTCCGGATGTCTATGAAGGGGCGCCTACCTCGGTCACTGCCTTCATGTCCGTGGGGCCCAAGGCCGCGGCCTTTGCCGCCCTGATCCGGGTCTTCACCGTGGCCTTCGGATCCCTTCGTCCGGACTGGGTGACCCTTTTCATCTGTCTCTCTATTGCCACCATGATCACCGGGAACTTCATCGCTCTCAGGCAGACCAACATCAAGCGGATGCTCGCCTATTCCAGCATCGCCCATGCCGGCTATCTCATGATCGGGTTCATCGTGGGAGGCGAGACCGGAACGTCGAGTGTGCTCCTCTATCTCTTCGTGTACGCCTTCATGAACATCGGCGCCTTCGGCGTGGTCATCCTGCTTAACCGCGTGGGAGGGGTCGGGGACCGGATCGATGATTTTTCCGGCCTCGCCGGGATCAGCCCGGCCTCGGCCTTTGTGATGATGGTCTTCATGTTCTCGCTCGCCGGCATCCCCCCTACGGCCGGGTTTGCAGGAAAGTTCTATATCTTCATGGGAGCGGTCAAGGCAGGCTATGTCTGGCTGGCCGTGATCGGCGTGCTCAATTCCGCGGTCTCCGCCTTCTATTATCTCCGGGTCATCATGAAGATGTACATGGCCGAGCCGGTCAAGGAACCCGTGCTCAATGTCTCCACGGCCATGTCCGCCGTCCTTTTCGCTGCCGTGATTGCCGTGCTCGCCATCGGGATCTTCCCCGAGTTCTTCCTCGAACTCGCCATCTCCTCGGCGGCATCGATCCTGTAGCCGTCCGTGTTCATTTTATTCCTCAATCACAATGATTCCATAGCAATAACATAGGGACACTTCCCCTATATTTATTTAATCGGAATGACCTCTTGTCGAAATTACTTCTAACGGGGTTCTGAGGGTCTCTCCACAAAAAGAAATATGTTTACAATTCCCATAGATCTTGATAAAAGTATGCATGATAGCTGATCGGTTCAGTCCAACGCGTTTTATCCGAAACGCCTCCGGCGCTACGGATAAAACGCTATGCGTTATGTAATCTCTGAAATGGACAAAATCACATTAGATACCAATGTATTAAGAGACTGGGCGTGGTCTGAAGGCGGGTCTTTAGAAAACCGATACGGTAACTTAAACGCCAAAAAGGAGGAAATTCAGCAACTCGTGTAAAGGCTTAAGTCTCTTCGGGACAGAGGCGCTTGTGAACTCGGTGTGACCACGCAGTTGTACACGGATTACGATCATAAAAAACCAGACAATCTACCCGGCTATATACGGGAGATGATCGGACCATATGTGAATGTAGCTAAGCCAGCAATTTTTACCTTCCCACTCGAGTTTCCCGTTAAATTTGTGGACAAGGAAAAGGTAAAGGAAATATTTGAAGTTATTTTCCCTAATGCAGAACCCGGGGACAAGAATTATGACATGAACCATAAAGATGCTTTACTATTGTATGCACATATGATGGCTGAGCGAGACATTTTTATAACATCTGATACTGCAATATTGAGGCAAAGAGATTTGCTGGAACAAAAATGGGGTATCAAAGTGAAAACTCTTATCGAGTATGTTACAAAGAAATTATCTTAGATGTCATAAAGTAACAGACAGGAATCACTTGCCCTTGGGGATGTTCGTCGAAAGGAATGTCGAACCGGATGCAGGCTAAGGGGCCCTATTCGTAAATACGGTGGCATTCGAGGGTCGTAGGGCGGTCGGATCAAAGTTTCGCTCCTTGCGGTGTACCAGAAGGGTACGCCTCAGTCGCGCGCCTTGACGAGACCGCCCTACGACCCTCTCGGTACGTCACCATATTTACGAACAGGACCACTAAGTCCTAAAGGCTGCGCCTGATCCGCGCTGTTGTATTTTCATCAATCAAGAAACATCAAAAGGAGCAGATCATGTTGGAACCTGATAAAATCACTATGTATACAGGCGGTCACAGAGGCACGGAAGAATATTTCGGACAAACGGCTGAGAAGTGGGGCATGACAGAGGTGACCTTTAATTTTGAAGGGCATGATATCAGCCGTGAGCGGGGACTGAGAATCTTGTCCGATGAGGAGCTGTCGCGTGGCGCCGTGGGTCCGGACATCATCAAGAAACGGATGGAACGCTCATTGGCAACAACGCCCATGATGCAAAAGATCTTCCAGGTCTTGTTCCATATCGTCAACAACGGTTATCAGGTCTTTGCCGTCGGCTGGTTATTGTCGAATGGAACCGTCAAGGGAGGCACAGGATGGGGTGTTGAACTGGCAAAGTTATTCAACAGGCCCGTGTACCTGTTTGAGCAGGATCGGAAAGAGTGGGTTTCCTGGATCCATAATGAATGGGTAACCGAAGATCCGGTGATATCACATAAAACAATAGCCGTTACCGGCACACGTTATTTGAGCGACGAAGGCAGGCGGGCCATTGATGATCTGTTTGAGCGCTCGTTCAAGACCTCTGAGAAATAAAGATACTTCGAGGGAGTCCGCTCCCTGCAGGAATTGAATTCCGAGGACATACATCATTCCTGAGTATGCTTGTTGAATGCGGGAAAAACTCTGCGCCGGGCAAAATAACCTCAAAGAGAGAGGCGGGACATTTCCCATTTCCACTCGACAGGAATTGCTCATGGAGCATGATTGATGACCGAGCAGATCAAACCACCGTACCTCCGCAGGGATGAGACACGCGGGGACCTGCAGGTCCGGATCGTAGATGGGTATCTTCGAGGACAGATCCCTGTTGTTTATTCAACCGTGATTTTGGCGTCTTCAATGATGACGGCATATCGATAGCCGGCGCCGAAGTCTTTGTCCACGGCCACGACACCGCTGGCCAGAACCGTATCACCTACTTTGGCCGTCCCGTTGGTGGTGATGGTCAGGTCATGAGTCCCCTGATCGCCGGTTCCATCCTGCAGGTGAAGCCAGTTCTTTCCCATAATCTCCGGGGTGAACTTGACCACCTTGCCGCGCACCGTCACGTTCTTGCCTGAGAGATTGCTTTTGTCGGCGTAAATTTCGGCGACGGTTCTGCCTCCCTCTGCCTTTTTAAGATCGGAAAAGTCAACGCCTGACGATGCGGTTGAGGGGGGCGTGATGTGGCTCCGGCTGGCATCCGGGCTCCCCTGGGGAATCCGGCCTGCAGGTTGATCCGCTCCGGCCACGGTTATGCCGGGAACAAAGTAGACCGTGTCAAATGTGCGGTCCAGGGTCTTGCTGTGAAAATTTTCCATTTATAAACCATTAATCAAGCATTCTTGACAACAGCCCGGTATTTAGTGTAATGTGTACGAAACAGTCGGGCCTGTTGCGGCCCGTTTTTTTGTGTCCGTGAAGCGATGGCGCAAAACACCATGATAACCATGAAAAAACATGATCAGAATGAGGTGGACCGGCGGCGCACCTTCGGGATCATCAGCCATCCTGATGCAGGGAAAACCACCCTGACGGAAAAACTCCTCCTGTTCGGCGGAGCGATCCAGCTTGCCGGCGCGGTCAAATCAAAGAAGGCTGCCCGTTATGCCACCAGTGACTGGATGGCCATCGAAAAGGAACGCGGGATCTCGGTCACCACATCCGTCATGAATTTCAACTACCGGGATTTCGAGGTCAACCTGCTCGACACGCCGGGACACCAGGATTTCTCGGAAGACACCTACCGGGTGCTCACGGCTGTGGACAGCGCCCTGATGGTGATCGACAGCGGCAAAGGCGTTGAGCCGCAGACCGAGAAGCTGATGGAGGTCTGCCGTATGCGTAACACCCCGATTATGACCTTTATCAACAAGCTCGACCGGGAGGGGCTGCCTCCCCTGGACCTGCTGGCCGACATCGAGGACAAATTGCAGATTGAATGCGCGCCCATGACGTGGCCGATCGGGATGGGAAAGCTCTTCAAGGGGGTCTACAACCTGAACCGTAAGGAACTTCAGCTCTTCACCTCCGGCAAGGAGACCCGGACACAGGATAGGATTATGATCTCCGACCTCTCCGATCCCAGACTGGACGTCTTGCTGGGAAGTCAGGCCGACGAACTGCGGGAGGATGCCGCTCTGCTCCAGAACGCCGCCAACCCCTTTGATTACCAGGGCTATCTCAAGGGGTATCAGACGCCTGTGTTTTTCGGAAGCGCTCTCAATAACTTCGGCGTCAGAGAGCTGCTCGATTCATTCGTTGAGATGGCTCCTCCCCCCGGTCCGATGACCGCCCTGTCCCGTGAGGTGTCGCCCTACGAGGAGACCTTTTCCGGGTTCGTCTTCAAGATCCAGGCCAACATGGATCCGGCCCACCGGGACCGCATCGCATTCCTTCGAATCTGTTCGGGCAGGTTCACACGGGGGATGAAGGTCCGCCACCATCGGACCGGCAAGGAGATGACCCTCTCCAATGCCACCATCTTCATGGCCCAGGAGAGGACGCACGTGGAGGAGGCCTATGCCGGCGATATTATCGGCATCCACAATCATGGGACCATCAAGATCGGCGATACCTTTACGGACAAGGAACCCCTGCAGTTCACCGGTATCCCCAACTTTGCGCCGGAATACTTCCGGCGGGCCGTGCTGAAGAACCCGATCAAATCCAAGCAGCTTCGAACGGGATTGACCCAGTTGGCCGAGGAGGGAGCGGTACAGGTTTTCCGCCCGCTGATGGGGAATGACTATATTTTGGGGGCCGTCGGGGTTCTGCAGTTCGACGTGACCATGGCCCGTCTGAAGAACGAATACGGGGTCGAGGCCGCCTATGTCCCGACGGATTTCACCATGGCCCGGTGGATCGAGTACGATGACAAAAAGAAGCTGGAAGAATTTGTCAGGAAGAACCAGGCCAATCTGTCCTACGACGCTGAAGGACATTTGGCGTATCTTGCCGCAAGCAAATGGAGCCTCGAGTTTGTCATGGAGAAGTGGCCGGGAATCACCTTCAGCAAGGTGAAGGAACATCATTAGACGACGCCTCACAGGGCGGCTCTTCCTGTTTCATCCGACCTCAACTTCTTTTCAATACCTGCGGCAATTTTCTACAACCGTCCGGTTCCGCTAAAAAGGATTTTTTACCTCTTGACAGGGGGCCTTTCAATGGGTGAACATGTCAGGCGCCGAAACGGCGGTCATGCATATAAGGAGAGCCTATATCCGGATGCTTTGTGAAGACAAGGCGGCTCGGGCAAGCCTTGAGAAGGCGATGGGGGAGAGATGAAAAAAATAGCGCTGATCAGCGGAATCATTATTTTCATGGCTGTTGCCGGATCTGTTTTATTCAGGGACAAAGAAAATGAGCCGGAATACAGAACAGACAAGATCGTCAAAGGGGATATCGAAATGACCGTTACGGCCACGGGCACCGTCAACCCTGTGACCACGGTTCTGGTAGGCACCCAGGTATCGGGGACGATCAAGGAATTATACGCGGATTTCAATTCTCCTGTAAAGAAAGGGCAGTTGATCGCCCGGATAGATCCGGCTCTGTTTGAGGCACAGGTGAACCAGGCAAAGGCCAATCTTCTTTCGGCGAAAGCCAATCTGGAGAAAGCCGAAGCGGCGCTTCTTGATGCCAAGAGGACCCTGAACCGGAATAAGGAACTGTTTTTGAAAAACTACATTGCCAGGAGTGATCTCGATACATCAGAGACGAATTATGAGACATCCGTTGCCGGGAGCAGCGCGGCAAAGGCGGAGATCGCCAAGGCCGAGGCGGCATTAAACCTTGCCGGGACCAACCTTCGTTATACAAGGATTGTGTCTCCGGTAGACGGGATTGTCGTGTCGAGAAGTGTGGACGTCGGCCAGACGGTTGCGGCGAGCTTTCAGACCCCGACCCTCTTTACCATTGCGCAGGATCTGACAAAAATGCAGATTGATACGAATGTGGATGAGGCGGATATCGGGAAGGTCATGGTCGGGCAGGATGTTGAATTTACCGTGGATGCTTATCCGGACTTGACTTTCAAGGGCAAGGTTTTTCAGGTCAGGAATGCCCCGATCACCGTCCAGAATGTGGTTACGTATGATGTCGTGATCATCGTGGATAATCCTGAGTTTAAGCTCAAACCGGGAATGACCGCCGAAGTATCCGTTATTATATCCGTTAAAAAAGATGTGCTGACGATACCGAATGCCGCGCTGAGGTTCCAGCCGCCGGAAAAGGCAAAGACGGCGGAAAGGCCGAAAGGGCCCGGAGTCTGGATACTCGAACAGGGGAAACCGAAACGCATACCGGTTTCAACCGGCATCAGTGACGGGAAGGATACCGAGCTTGTCTCCGGTGACATCAAAGAAGGGCAGGATATCATCGTAGAATCTCTTGCGCCGGCAAAACAACCGTCCATGCCTTCCGGGCCGAGGATGTTCTGATATGGCCATCATTGAAGCGCAGGAAATTACTAAAATCTACAGGCTGGGTGATGTTGATGTGAATGCGCTCGGAGGAGTGTCTTTAACCATAGGTAAAGGTGAATTTGTTGCCGTCATGGGTCCATCAGGTTCCGGTAAATCAACTTTTATGAATATCCTGGGCTGCCTTGATCAGCCGACGGACGGCAAATATTTCCTGGAGCATATGAATGTGGGTGATCTTGACAGGGATGAACTTGCAGGAATAAGGAATAAAAAAATCGGTTTTGTCTTCCAGGGATTTAATCTGCTTCCAAGGACATCCGCCCTTGAAAATGTCGAGCTTCCGATGCTTTATGACGGGATGCCTGCAAGAGAAAGAAGAGAGCATGCAGCCGATGCGCTCAAAAGCGTCGGTCTTGAGGGGAGGGAAAACCATCATCCCAATCAGCTTTCAGGCGGCCAGCAGCAGAGAGTGGCCATCGCCAGGGCCCTCGTCAATCATGCGCCCATCATCCTTGCGGATGAGCCGACCGGGAACCTTGACACCAGGACGAGCGCTGAAATCATGGAGATATTTGTCAAACTGAATGCGGAATCCAACATCACGGTTATCCTTGTAACCCATGAGGCGGACATCGCAGCATACAGCAGGCGGATCATTCGGTTCCTGGACGGTCATGTGATCAGCGACATGAGGCAGGAACAATCATGATTAATCTTCCTTCAACCCTCAGAATATCATTCAGGGCATTAAGAGTGAACAAGACGCGCTCCGCTCTGACCATGCTCGGAGTGATCATCGGTGTCGGCGCGGTGATTATCATGCTGGCTGTCGGCACAGGAGCAAGCCGGCAGATCGCTGAGCAGATTTCGAGCATGGGAAGCAATCTTCTCATCATCCTTCCAGGAGCAACCACCGCCGGAGGCGTGAGAATGGGTTCAGGCACACAGCCGTCACTGACCACGGGTGATGCAGAGGCCGTCCGGAAGGAATGCCCCGCAGTCCGGGACGTCGCGCCGATTCTCAGCGGGGTTGCACAAATCGTTTATGGACACGAAAACTGGTCAACCGGGGTCGTCGGAACCACTCCGGGTATGCTGAGGGTCAGGGACTGGTCCCTATCTGCCGGGAGACCTTTTACAGAGCAGGATGTCAAGAGCGCCGTGAAAGTATGTCTCTTGGGTAAGACGGTCTCGGAGAATCTTTTCGGGTATATGGACCCGTTGGGCCGGATGATCAGGATCAAGAAGGTTCCGTTCATGGTTATAGGCGTCCTTGCGGCAAAAGGACAGACCCCGACAGGCCAGGATCAGGACGATACCGTTTATGTTCCTGTCACCACGGCGCAGAAGAAGCTTTTCGGGACGACTTTCCCGGGAATGGTCAGGATCATCATGGTCAAAGCAAAAAACAGAGAAGACCTGCCGGCTGCCGAGAAACAGATCAACGAGCTGCTCAGACAGAGACATCGAATCGGCCCAAAGCAGGAGAATGACTTCACCGTCCGAAATCTGACCCAGATGATGGAGACGGCGGAACAATCGGCAAAGGTCATGACTTTACTGCTGGGCGCCATAGCGTCCGTCTCTCTCCTTGTCGGAGGCATCGGAATCATGAACATCATGCTCGTATCGGTCACGGAGAGGACCAGAGAGATCGGGATCAGAATGGCCGTCGGGGCAAAAACCTGGGACATTCGGATGCAGTTCATGGTTGAAGCGATCATATTATCATTCATCGGCGGTGTCGCCGGGGTGATGATCGGCATATCCGGTTCAAAGATTCTGTCCATGCTCGCAGGATGGCCCACCGTTATATCTCCCCTTGCGATTATACTGGCCTTCGGATTTTCAGGGTTGGTCGGAGTGTTTTTCGGGTTTTACCCGGCATACAAGGCATCGCTTCTCGACCCCATTGACGCCTTAAGGTATGAATGAGCAATCCATCGACTTTACGATTCGTCAGGCCAATCCTACCGGTTGGCCGCATGATCAAGGGGGGTTGAATGAAACTGATTACATCCGATTTGATTGATGATTTGATTGCCCGGGCTGGTGCGAATGTTAGAAGGCGCATCAACCACAATGTTCATGAATTACCGTCCGATCCGGTGCAGCGGTTATTCGTAGCGGCCAGGCCTGGTTCTTATTTCCGGCCGCATCGGCACCCAATGAAGTGGGAATTCGCGGTGGTCATTCTCGGCCGTTTTGATGTGATGCTGTTCGATGACGCGGGCTTCGTGACCGAACGCCGCTCTGTCGGCCCCGGAACGGATACGGTCGGGTTTGAAATCCCTCTGAATGTATGGCATTCCTGGATCCCCATTGCCGATCATTCGGTGTTTTTTGAGGTTAAACAGGGGCCGTATGATGCCCAAACCGCGGCAGAGTTTGCTGCCTGGTCGCCGGCTGAAGGCACATCAGCGGTTGGTGAGTTTTACGAAAGACTGCGGAATGCAGAGGTCGGCGCCCATGTGGATTAACCAGACCGGACAGCTATTCCTTCATGGTCATGGCCGTCGTTTCCTGCATTCCTCTTCGACGAAGTCGATCACTTTTGATTCGAGGCAGTCCCGGTTCAATGCGTTGATCTCATGCAGGCAGGTAGGGCTGGTGATGTTGATCTCGATCAGGCAGCCTCCGATCATGTCAATGCCTGCGAGGAATAAACCGTTTTCTTTAAGGAAAGGGGCTATGGTCCGGCAGACTACGCGTTCCCGTTCAGTGAGTTCGGTACCGGCCGCATGCCAAGGGGAACGGATGGGGGGCCTGTCAAAGCTGTTCTGCGGGGGGAGCCAGAGCACGGCGCCGATGGGCTCGCCGTTGAGCAGGATGATCCGTTTATCGCCCTGAGCCGCCTCATGGAGGTAACGCTGGGCCATGACGAAGCGGCTCTCTTCTTTCGTGGCCATCTCAAGAAGGGTATTGGCGTTGCTGTCGTCCTGATGCACATAGAGGATCTCTCTGCCACAGGACTTGTCGAGAGGCTTCACGATCATCTCCCCGTTCATCTCCTGGAGGAATTTTTGAAGGACGGATATCCGCCTGCTGACGATGGTCTCCGGGATCAGCTCGGGGAACCGCAGGACCGATACCTTTTCGTTGCAGTCCCTGAGTCCCTGGGGGCTGTTGATCACCAGGGTTTTAGTGTGGACCATGCTCAGGATCAGGGTGGCCATACAGTAATCCATGTCAAAGGGCGGGTCCTTGCGCATGAAGAGAACATCGAGATCGTTCAGGCAGAGGAGGGTTTCGTCTCCGAGCCGGAAGTATTCTTTGCCTCGGAAGACCCGGATGGCCCGGCCGGTCGCCATGGGGGTCTGGGTATGCAGGTAGAGGTCGGGGACCGTCATGTAAAAGATCTCATGATCCCGGCGCTGGGATTCGAGCATGAGGAGGTAGGTGGAATCGACCTCGGTCCGGATGGCCTCGATGGGGTCCATGACAAAACCGATTTTCAAATGGGACATAAAAAATCCACAAACTTTTCAGGATGACAGATCCGTGCCGATGACATATAATGTTTGATCAGCATCACAGTATCAGAGAAGCATTCCACAGTCAACAGGTTTGCCGTGGAGGGTTTTTAATGAATGAGCCGGGTTCCCGGAGGATCGGGTATGAGGATCTGATCCGGTATTTTCATGAGGGGAGCAAACCGTCCGGAGACCTCCGGATCGGAGGGGAATACGAACTCTTCGGGGTCCATGCCGGATCCGGCGTTGCGGTCCCCTATAAGGGAGAGGGCGGGATTCAGTCTATCCTGAACCGTCTGCTTAAGAACCCCCGTTGGGCGCCTTTGTGTGAAAAAGAACATCTGATCTGCCTTCTGGGTAAGGATTCCTCGAATGTAACCCTGGAGCCTGGAGCGCAGATCGAACTTTCAGGCGCCCCCAGGCCGACCCTCATCGAGTTGTCCGAAGAATTGAAGGGGTATATCCGGGAGCTTTACTCGGTGACCCAGGATCTGGGGATCGATTTCATCGGCATCGGGATGCATCCCGTCAGCCGGCAGGAGGAGATCCCTTTTGTGGACAAGTGCCGGTATGATATTATGGCGCCCTATCTGAAAGTCAAAGGGGCGCTCTCCCACCAGATGATGAAAGAGACGGCCACGGTCCAGGTGAACCTCGATTACACGGACGAAGCGGACGCCATGGACAAACTCCGAACCGCCATGGGGATCACCTCCCTGGTCTCAGCCATGTTCGCCAATTCACCGATCTCCGGAGGAAGGCCCAACGGCTTCCTGACCCGTCGTGAACATGTCTGGATGCATACGGATCCGGACCGGTGCGGCCTTCTCTCCTTTGCATTCAATGAAGGGGCCTCCTTTAAGGATTATCTTCAGTATGCGCTCAGGGTCCCCATGCTCTTTGTGGTCCGTGAGGGGAAGTGGATCCCCATGCACGGCATGCGGTTCGGCGATTTTCTGGAAAAAGGGGCATCAGGGCTGCAGGCCACGGAAGAGGATTGGAGGCTTCACTTGAGCACGCTCTTCCCCGAGGTTCGTCTCAAACAGTATATCGAGGTCCGCGGGGTGGATGCTCAATCACCGGGCATGGTCCTATCGGTTCCGGCTTTCTGGAAAGGCATTTTATATGATGGCGAGGCCCGGAGAGCGGCCTGGGACATGGTTCGAGGCTCCCGCTTTGAGGACCGGCTGAAACTGCACGAAGAGGTCTGCCGTATGGGACTCAAGGCCAGGATCGGAGGCAAGATCATCCTAAGCATGGCCCAGGAGCTGGTCCGGATCGCGAAGGAGGGGCTCCGGCGGCAGGGAGAGGATCTCCGATTCCTGGAACCGCTGGAGGAGATGACCTTGGCGCAAGAAAAAACGCCGGCCGAGGCGCTGCTTGAGAAGTGGGAGGCGTGGAACCATGATGTGCGGAAGCTGATCCGGTATGCTTCCTATTTTCATGGAAGCGGATGGATCCTTTGATTCGAAGATCATCTCCAAAAGAGTGGGTGAAAACATCAGGGGTTTTTCTCTGGAGATTTTGCTTGCGTTCTTGTACTCGGTTTACCGGTATCAGTATTTCACTTGACCCCTTGACCCCTTGAAGCCTCGACCCCTTTTTACCTACCATAACCCGCGATGGTCGAGGCCAGATCACGGTGGGCGCTCGATCCCACCTGCGTTTCAATCCTCTTAAGGTCCATATGGAAAGGCGTTCCGAGCCGCCTGCGCTTCAGGTCGAGCAGCCTGCCTGCGGATTCATCGATCCGTTCCAGGGTGATCTCTCCCTCTTCCACCGCATCCATGACCGCGTGAAGGGCCTTTTCCTGTTTTGCGGGGTCATGACAGATGAGCAGGGCGTCCAGACCCGCGCTGATCGCAAGGACAGATGAGCGTTCAATCCCCCATCGGTCCTCCACGGCCTTCATCTCCAGGTCATCGCTGAAGACGACGCCGTTGAAGCGGAGTTCCTCTCTCAAGATCTGCTGCACCATCCGGCGGGAGAGGGTGGCCGGGCGTTCGGGGTCGAACGCAGGGTAGAGCACATGCGCCGTCATCAGGGTCGAAAGCCCGCAGTCAATCGCCTTCCGGAAGGGGAGCATCTCCATGCGCCTCAGCCTCTCTTCCTCATGACGCACGGCGGGGAGGTCCAGGTGCGAATCAAGCGTTGTGTCGCCGTGTCCGGGGAAATGTTTGCCGCAGGCGATCACCCCGTAGTCCTGAAGTCCCCGGATCACGGAGCATCCGAGGTCTGCAACCTCTTCCGGATCCCCGGAGAAGGCCCGTGTTCCGATGACCGGATTCTCCGGGTTGGTGTTGACGTCGAGGACCGGGGCGAAATTGAGGTTGATCCCCACGGCTGAGAGTTCTTCCGCCGTGGCCCGGCCGAAGGCGTAGGCGAGTTTCCTGGAGTGTGAAAGGCCGAGGGCGTGATTGCCCGGGAAGATCGTAAAGGGCTCCGGCAGCCGGGTGACTCGCCCGCCTTCCTGGTCGATCCCCACGAGAAGAGGGATCTCTGAGACCTCCTGTAGATTCTGAATGAGCCCGGCCGTCTGCTGAGGATCGCGTATGTTGCGTGAGAAGAGGATGACCCCCCCGATCCCGAAATCCCGTATCATCCTGAGGATATGCGCATCGGGCTCGGTTCCGTCAAAACCCAAGACAAAGAGTTGCGTGATCTTCCGGATCCGTTCCATGAAAACAGCCTATCATGAGTGCAAAGAGGTTTAAAATATAAAGTTGTTTTTTTGTGTCTTTTCAGTATAATATCAGGATTCAGCAGGGAAGGGAATTTTTTTCGGAAAGGAATGAGCCATGCTGATTCATTGCAAAGGCTGCGGCAAGGCATACCGTGTGGATGAGAAGCGCCTCACCCCGGAAGGGATCCGAGTCAGATGCAGGCACTGCGGTTCAGTCCTCATGATCCGCCTCAGAAAAGAGCATGAGATGCAGGCAGTCAAAGAGGAGGAACCTGCGGCAGCCGTCCCTCCGGAACCCCGAATTAAGGCGGAGGCGCCTGAGGCAGTTTCTGCCGAGCCTTCCGGAATGGCTGCTGAGGCAGCTCTAACCGGACCTGAATTTCAGAAGGAGTTTGAACCGGAACCCCCATCCGAATCTGTTTCTGCGCCTGAAGCGCCCTCGCCTAAATATCGTTTTTGTATCTACTGCGGGGGTCCTCTCGTCCGGGACTTGCCCGCAGGCGGTCGTCCGGTCTGCGGGAACTGTGAGTCAGGAAGATCTGCGGCTGTTTCCGAACCGGAAGACGCTGTTTCTAAAGCGGCTCCGGGCATGTCCGTCTGGAAGAAGATTCTTCTGTTGATCGTCCTTCTCTTCGTCATCCTTTTCGCTGCCTTCATGGGGTACCAGACGGCCTTGGGAAAAAGCTTCATGTCCGTCTCTGTCTCGAATGTTTTTTATAACGGCATGCCCGCTCCTCAGATCCCACCGTTATCATCATCCGGCGCCGCAGGGTTTTGACCATGAAGAGACCCGCAAAAAAGAAGCGGTGGTTCAGATGGATGATCACCGGATTGGTTCTTCTGCTGGTCCTTGTTCTCTCGGCAGCCGCTGGGGCCGGTTTTCTCCTGTACACTCAGATTCTCCATGAACTTACGGATGTCTCAAAGCTGAAGGACTACCGGCCGAGCCTGATCACCACGGTCTATGCTGATAACGACGAGGTGGCCGGGAAATTTTACATCGAGAGAAGGATTCTTCTCCCCTTTTCCGAAATTCCCGATATCCTGGTGAAGGCCTTCATTGCCATTGAGGACGCCCGGTTCTATCAGCACGGCGGGATCGATTTTCAGGGTATCTCCAGGGCTTTCTGGGCCAACCTGCGGGCCAAACAGATCACGCAGGGAGGGAGCACCATCACCCAGCAGCTGGCCAAGACCCTTTTCCTCTCTCCGGAGAGGACCATACAAAGGAAGATCCGGGAGATCCTCCTGGCCCTTCAAATCGAGAAACGATTCAGCAAAAAAGAGATCCTCGAACTCTACCTCAATCAGATCTACTTCGGAGAAGGGGCCTACGGCGTCGAGGCCGCGTCCGAAACCTATTTCGGGAAGCATGTGAAAGACTTGAGCCTTTCCGAAGCGGCGATGCTGGCGGGCCTTCCCAAGGCGCCCGCCCATTTCGATCCATACAAGGAGCCGGATTCCGCCTTGAAGCGAAGGTCCATGGTTCTGGTCCGGATGTACGGAGAACATTTCATTTCAAAAGATCAGATGCGCGCCGCCGATGCGGAGAACATCGTACTCAAGAAGAGAGAAAAATATCAGGATGTATCCGCCTACTTTATTGAGCACGTCCGCCGTTATCTCATGGAGCGGTACGGAAGTCAGGAACTCTACCGGAGCGGGCTGGAGGTGCATACCACGCTGAATCTGACGATGCAGCGTGCGGCCTTCCAGTCGCTGAGAGAAGGGCTGATGGAATATGACAAACGGCATGGGTACCGCGGGCCCATAGGTCATGGATCCGCATCGGGGGAGGAGTCTAAGAAACCGCTGGAAGCGCCTCTCAGCCGTCCTCAGGAAAGCAGGTCCGTCCGTGTGAACGATATTTTGGAAGGTACGGTCGCCGATTTGGACGGGAAGGGCGCATGGGTTCTGACCGAAGCGGGTAAGGGGTTCCTCCCCTTGGAAGGACTCCAATGGGCAGGGAGCGCGGTCCGTAAGAAGGACCCCTCGGATCCGGCCAAGACCGTCTGGATCAAACCCAAGTCGCTGGAGGATATCCTCTCCCAAGGAGACCGCATCCTCGTGAGGGTCGTGAGGTCTGTGCCGGGATCGTCAGGTCTGTTCTTCTCTTTGGAACAGGAACCGGAGGCGCAGGGGGCTGTCATCTGCATGCAGCCGTCCACCGGTGAGATCAAGGCCATGGTCGGGGGATTCGATTTTGAGAAGAGCGAATTCAACCGGGCGGTCCAGTCCAGGAGGCAGCCCGGCTCGGCATTCAAACCGTTGATCTACGCTGCTGCCATAGAGAAAGGATTTTCTCCGGCCACCATCATCATCGATGCGCCGATCATCTTTGATCAACCCGGTATGCCGGAGAAGTGGAAACCGTCCAATTACAGCGAAAAGTTTTACGGGCCTACCCGGCTTCGTGTCGCCCTGGCGAAGTCCATCAACGTGGTGACTGTCAAGCTTCTTCAAAGAGTGGGGGTCAGGAACGTCGTTGATTTGGCGAAGAGGCTCGGGATTACAAGCCCCCTTGATAAGAACTATTCCCTGGCCCTCGGTTCATCGGGGGTGACCCTGCAGGAGCTGACCTCTGCCTATTCGGTTTTTGCCAACCAGGGCAGAAGGGCGGAGCCGTACTTTATCCGCCGTATTACGGACTACGATGGGAAGGTGATCGAGCAGAGAGAGCCCTCGAACGAAGATGCCGTGAGTTCCGATGTGGCCTATATCATGACCAGCATGCTCGAAGAGGTGGTCAGGAACGGGACCGGGTGGAAGATGCAGGAGCTGGGCCGTCCTTCGGCCGGCAAGACCGGAACGACCAACAACTTTCAGGACGCCCTTTATATCGGGTTCGTTCCGGATCTCATTGCCGGGGTCTGGGTGGGTTATGATGACATGCGCTCACTGGGGAACGGAGAAACCGGAGCAAGGGCCGCGGCCCCGATATGGCTCTCTTTCATGCGCAAGGCAACCCTGAACTCCGAAAGAATGCCTTTCCCGGTCCCTGATGACGTTGTATTGGTCAAGATTGATTCCAAGACCGGCCTCCTCCCTTCTTCAGAGAATCAGGAAACCTATTTTGAATGTTTCAGGAAGGGGAGCGAACCCCGTGAATATGCCTCCTCGAAACATACGGAGGGGAATGACTTCTTCGAAATGGATTCCGGTTCGGTCCGGCCATCGTCGCCTAAAGAGACTTCTTCAGAGAAACCGGCGCCTGACCGGTTATGATTTTGGCGAGCCAGAACTGACACGGCCACTAAGTTTTATTCTAAACCCACCACCTTTGGTGGTGGACCTGAAGAGGTTCTACCGATCCGGGGAGAAATAAGATAGGCTCTTCCTCTAGGAAAGCCCTGTATAGAGGAGGAGCAAGAACCTATGCATGGTTGAGAGAGTCCAACGCAGGTCAGTTGTTATTGGAATCACCCCACACTCTTACGCGAAGAGCCATTTATTTAAACGGCCGCTGTGGGGCTGTTGAAAAAGCCTGCCTTTGTCTTCCGTTCAGACCCATGTTACAAGGCAATTCTATGAACTCACCGGTCAGTTACTTTATAGCGGAAGCACAGATATCACGGGTATCCATTTTTCCAAAGAGTACAATCCTGAGGATTGGATATAAAGCTCAGGGACCTTCAAAGGTGTCTGACACCTTTGACCTTCCAGGAATGTTTGGAGGGGAATTACATAAGCTGTCCCCGGAATTGAGGATTATAGTATCAGACGCTTGCTGTCTCGACGCATGCAAACTGCTCTTCATAGAAGGCACGCGCAGCTTCCTGTTTCTTTCGCATCTCTAAAAAGACCTCGTCGTAATTCTCTACCAGGAGGTCAACGACCTTCGATTCCAAGAGTTTTCTTGCCGAGAAGTCTTTGAGGATACGAATAATCCCCTTGCGATAGGGCCGGTCTTCGGCCGTTGCCGTAAAGATATCGGCCACCATCATGATCCGCGCCCCTATGGTGAGGTCCGCTGCCTTGCAGTGAAAGGGATACCCGCTCCCATCAAGTCTCTCATGATGAAAGGCCCCCCATTCGGCGATCATAAAGAGGGTTGGAAAATCAATCTCAAGTCTCCGGGCAGGGCCTTTCGCCATGAGCACGGAATAGAGTCTCTTGGAAACCAGGTCGAGCCAGAATTCTTTCCGCACGCTGACCGATCTGAAAAAATCCACTTATGGAAGGATGGAGATGGTGGAAACGAAGCCGGCGTTTTTCAAGGGAAAGCAGCTTTCTCAGGGTGCGGCCTCTCTGGCGCTCTCGAGGTCGAGGACGATCTGCTGGACGTTCCGGGTGAAGAATCTCTTGATGAATTCCCAGCTTGGCTTTTTCTTTCCGCAGTAGCGGGGGTCCGGGTCGGACTCCGCATCCTCAAAATAGACCAGAGACTTGCCGATGTGGAGAGGATGAATCCTATTCCAGCCGAAACGCCGGATCATGTTCTCGGCCACTTGAAAGAAGGGAAGGCTCTGCAGGATGAAATAGAGGTCCACAAAATCTCTTCTTGCGCCCCGCTGACTGATCGAAATGACTTTCATTCCGGCTATATCCGCGATCCCGGAGATCGAAATTCCGTTCCACCGGGCCTTGGGTTCAGGAAACGGATAAGGGTAGTGGAAAAAGGAAGTCTTGACCTCATTCGCTAAAACGGTCAGGGTCCCTTGAGCTTCCTGCATGATTTCGGGTTGAACTCTCTCTGCCTGGAGCGCCTGGAAGAGGTTCTCTGTGCTGAAGTCCTCTGTGGTGAAAAAGTCCAGGTCCTCGGAGATACGATGCCCCAGTTGCAGGGCGAGGCCGGTTCCACCGGCCAGGATGAATCCGTGGGCGCGGACCACGGGTCTGAGCCGGGCGATGACCTTTCTTAAGTTCGGGGGCAGGGATTCAACATGGACGGCCAAACCAGATCCTCCAGAAGTTATTGGACTTGGGTGAAATCTTCCGGCTGTTCTCGCAGGTTTCCATAATCAGTTTTGTGGGATAAAGACGCTGTATCCAGTGAAGCGCATCCAAACTGCCCATTTCGAGGACGCGCTCGATTACGTACCGGGCATGACTTCGGAGGTCAACCCGGCCGGGGGGGGTGTCCCAGAAAAGGAAGTAAAACCGTTTCGGAATCGTTTTCATTTCCTGCAGGGCTTCCATCTTTGTCGCAACCGCCGGGTCGGAAAGAGGGCCGAGGTATTTGTGCACGACCTTGTTCCTGCTCCGGTAGGCATGATACGCATATTTTTTGTGCTTTATGGTCTTGACCACGATGCTCACGGAGTCTCCTTCCTGGACTGCCTAAAAGTTACCAAACTTTGTTGGGTAAGTCAACTGAATTCTCGCGGGGTGGATGGCCTACCAGCAGCGGATCCTTCCGGTGTCCACGTGGATGAAGTCGGAGCCTGGATAATATCCCACGCCGCCGCTTCGGAGAGAAACGGCAACCTGTCTCAGATTTGAAAGTTCATAACCCGGCAGCCTGATGTCCGCGGCCTTGCCGTAGAGATGCATACTGTTTTTCGCCACCCCATGTCCCTGTCTCCATAAAAACTCATTAGTCTGCGGCGAACGATAACCGGATATGATGTGGAAGGGCTCCCGGGTTTTCACTTTAGCCCTGAGGGCAAAAAGGAGATCCAGCAGGTCCGGGTCTATGGGAGAGATGTCCCCGGTATAATGGTCGCGGAGGATGGTGTTGATCCGGTCCATGGCATCCGGAATATACATTCCCCGGTTCCAGTAGACGGTCTCCAGATGTTCCTCAGTGTGGGTGTTATAAAACGAGAGTGTTTTTTTCTGGATGAAAAAGTTTTTCAGCGCAGACTGGGCAGGGGCGGGAACCAGACATGCGGATACGGTCAGAAGCCCCAGGGTCAGAAATCCTCTGCGGTTTATCTCATGGCAAGATTGTTCGATGATTTTTTTTTCAAATAAGTGCATGGCGGTATGACTTGTCCGGAAATATTGTATTTGTTATGTTATGTAATCATTATAATATAAATTGAAAGAGAAAGTATACATAAATTTTCATCCGGTTTCTCATCCGCTTTATGGAGCAGGCGGTCTTTTTCCCAAGGCCTTGTCCATTTGTATGTCTCTATCATAAACATCTTCACGGAAATTAAGTCTTCCTGCTTCATCCACCCATGCGGTAAGATAGAGTATATAGACGGCTATAGGCTGGGGAAGCCGCACGGCTTTATTCCTGCCGTCGTCTATGGCGGCCTGTATCCTCTCTTGAGTCCACGAAGGGTCCCTCTTTAACAGGTACTCTGCCAGTTCCATGGGTTTTTCTATGCGGATGCAGCCGTGACTGAAGGCCCGGACATTTTTTGAAAAGAGATTCTTGACCGGTGTGTCGTGAAGATAGACATTGAACCTGTTCGGGAACATGAACTTGATCCGTCCGAGGGGATTCTGGGGGCCGGGGTCCTGCCTGAGTTTATAATTGAAGTTTTTGGCCGAGGCCAGGGACCAGTCCAGGGCCTCCGGGTCTATGACTTCTATGCGGCCTTGGCCTTCCCATATAACCTTCAGGTTGTTTTTGGCCAGGTAATCGGGGTCTTTGCTCATTTTGGGGATGATCTCCCTGACCATGATATTTTTCGGAACATTCCAATAAGGATTCAGCTCCAGGTAGGTCATGACTGCGCTGAAGACAGGGGTATGCCAGTAATTTTTGCCCACCACGACCTTCATGGACATGTTCGTATGGCCGTTCTCAAATAAATCCAGTTTAAAGTCGGCAATGTTGACGATGATATATTTCTGCCCGAGATCCCTGGGTATCCAGCGCAGGCGCTCCATGTTCAATTCAATCTGGCGGATTCTTGCCTGCACCGGGACATTTATGGCCTTCAATGTGGCAGGGCCGGCCACTCCGTCGGCGTCCAGCCCGTGCTGTTCCTGGAACCTGATGACGGCCTGTTCGAGGGTTTCGTCGAAAAGTTCTCCTGACTCATCTTCCTCAGGGGTAAGATCACCCGAAGCGATCAACCTCTTTTTAAGTTCAATGACCCGCCGGTCAAAACTCTCCTTTTTCAAGGAAGGCCCGGTTGAAACAGCCGGCCATCCCCCTCTTTCCGCTATTTTCCGGTCATGCGCCAGGGCCTGCCTGAGTCTGGAGTAACCATATTGTGACGGGAGAAGTTTTATTAAGGTTTCTTCTATGAGGTCGTCTTCCAGCGCCTTTTCAAGGATCGAGGAAACATCAACGGTCTCCCGGCCGGCATGCCACTCTGCGTCAAGCGTTACCGGATTGACGCACCCTGCCGAGAGGTGACAGCTTAGCAGGAGGAATGCATCCGTGAGGAGCAGGTCGAGATCCGCCATGGTTTCAAAAGAGGGTCCATCCTTTGCTGCGCCTTCTCGTATGCCGGCTAAAAGGGATTCAATATTTTTGAGGTGATAGTAATCCGGGGTGAGTCCTTCATTACGGGAATCTTCAATGGCCTTGACCAGTGCATAAGCTTGAGCTAAGGATCCGTTTGCGCCGGCCCATGCAGGCCTGAAGCCTCTTCTGCTGTAGAAGCGGTCAAGCATCACCGTATCATGGATAAACTCTTTTCCAATTCTGATTTTTGGGGGAGAACCGGCTTCAGAGATTCTTTTTTTGATGAGGTCCGCAGTTTTTGCATTCTCGCTCTCATCCCACGGGATGTCATGGGAAGCCCGGCCCTGCACAGCCGGGGACAAAGAGAAGAGCAAAAGAAAAATAAAAAGACTCGTGCAGGTTAGATATTTAGGTCTCCGGTATCTCATACTGAAGGCGAATCCTAAAAAAGGCTTATAACGGATTTTAAAGTTAAGTTTTGACGATGATGACCTGTTCCAGCCATGATCGGCCATCATATACGATCAGGGGCAAGATCTCAAGCCCTATGGCTATCTTACGCCTTTGTTTCCTTATAATAGTTCATAACATTTTTTACGATTAAAAATAATTAAAAAAGTTCTAAAGTTCCTTTTCCGGATTCCGATAAAGGAGCTTGATGACATTGAAAAGATCGGAACGAAGCATTCATGTTGGGGGTTTTCTATTGAAAACGATCTCTCCGTTCCTTTGCAGCATCTTCTCTTATATCTTGTTCGTTTTTGTATTCTGCTTCTTCACCGCATCCGGTGTTCGTGCGGAAAGTCTTGTTTTGAACGTCGAACATGGCCGTATGGATGCCGCAATTGAAAAAGCCACGCTGAATCAGGTGATGGAGTCCGTGATCCGGAAGACGGGCATCCGTGTGTTCATAGACCCATCGCTTCTCAATGACCGGATAAGCGTCCATTTCAAGGACCAAAACATTGAGGATGCTCTGAAGAAAATATCAGGAACACAAAGTTATGCCATGATCTTTTCCCCGGAAAAAGATGCGTCAGGAAACCACATTTTAAAGGCGGTCCGGATCTATCCTAAGGGCGGGCCGGATCATCAAGAGCGGTATGTCTCGTTGAACGATCATCTCCTTGCCGGGTTCAAGTCTTCGGGACCGGCTTTCCTGACCTCTCAAGAGGTGGGTGACATGCTGAAAAGGGACGAACAGGCGAGCCTGTCCCATGTGTCTCAGGAAAATTCCAAAAGAAAAAATGGGAAGGAGATGGGGAACACCCCTGGAAGCAGGTCGTTGATTGATGAGGCGCTCTATCGGGCAAAAAAGATGCAAAAATTTAAGGAGCTCAAGGCCAAGACCATGAATCAAAAAACTCAATATGAAACCAGGACGGCATTACAACTCCAAGAGGAAAAATCCGCCCTGCAAAGGATCGCTTTTGAATACAAGAGGCAGGAGTCCTTAAAGGCAAGTTTATCAAGAAATATGAGTCATTAAACCATTAACAAGAAGGAGAAAGTATGAAGGCAAAAACATTTTCAGTCAATCATTGGTTCATGCTGTTCAGTTTTTTCCTGATGGCTGTTTTCATTCATTCGTCTTATGCCTCGATGAACAGCGTAAGCATTGATACGGGGACGCCGGGCAGCCTGACCAACGTCACCATTTCACCGGACGGGGATGGGACGGATGACCGGGCTAATGTTCATTTTACATCGGATGTGTCCGGGTCGTTCAAGGTGATGGTGGACACGAACGGCACACCGGGATTTCAGATGCCGGACTGGTCGGATCCGAACTCGTGGCAGACATCGGATACGACCATGGAGGGCTGGGCCGGAGCCGGAGGACCCAATCAATTCATGTTCGAGGGGAGGGACAACAAATGGCGTGTTCTTCCCAATGGGACGTATTCCATCAGGATCATGGTGGATGAAGACGGGGATTGGATCAATACGACGCTGGATCAGTCCATGGATAATTCATTGACGGTTACCATCCAGACCGCCTCGATTTCAGGAAATGTGACCGCAGGGGGGAATCCGCTTCCCGGGGTCCATGTGAATGCCGGCTCGCAGTATGGCTGGGGAGATTCTGATACGGACTCAAGCGGAAACTACACCATTTCCGGCCTCAAGGCCGGCAGCTATCATGTCAATGCACAGAAGAGCGGGTACGTCTCTGCGGATTATCCCGGAGGAGACGTTGCCGTGACGGCGGGACAGAATACACCCGGCATCAATTTTACCATGTCCCCTTCGATCCTGGTTACAGGGGCCATTACGATCCCCGCGGCTTTTACCAGTTTTGTCAACATGTGGGGAGGCATGGAGGACCAGCTCTGGATCAACATCAACGGCTGGACCGATGACGGATCCGACTGGGTCTGGGGCAATGCGCACATCCATGCAGCGGACGGCCAGTTCTGCCTGAACGCCCTGCCCGGAGATGATTTTGATAACGATGGAAAAGAAGATCCGGTCGAGTGCTCCAGTCCGACATCCACAACTTATTCACTCGATGTCAAACCACCGGCTTCAGGACAGACCAAGACCTACCATATCCGGGCCGAGGCCAATAACTACGCCAGTGTGGAATATACCGTGACGGTGAATGGCAGCGGCGGCGCCCAGGACATCACCATGACCAAGGCCAGCCGGATTTTCGGGACCGTGACCCTGCCGTCCGCCAATGCGGGATCAACGCCGCTTTGGATCAATGTGAACGCAAGGACGGCGAGCGGGACCATGGCCTGGGGCGGGGGCTCCGTGGATATAGGCCAGACCCAGGGAAATTTCGACATCCGATCCGCCCTTGAAGGGACCTACACCGTGGAAGTTCAGGTCATGGGTTATAAGACCAGCAGTGTCTCCAGTGTTGTGGTCACCGCAGGTCAGGATACGGATTTAGGCAACATCAGCATCTCTCAGGGCGGGACCATCAGCGGGATCATCACCATCGCCGGAGACACCGGCAGTTATCAGATGTATCCTGGAGATCCCGGAACCCAGCCCATCATGCTTTGGGTGGACGCAGGATCTTCGGACGGCAGCGGATGGAGCGGGACCCAGGTGCAGATTCCCCGAGGGCTCAACCAGAGTGTCTCCTATACTATAGGCGGTCTGGGCGCCGGAACCTATGAAATCCATTCCTGGCTGGGAGAAGGGTATGAGCAGACCCCCATGCCGCTGACGGCAACCCTGGCCGGGGACACCAGCAATGCGACCGGCGTGGATATGTCCTTTGCGCCTTATTCAGGAAAGATTACAGGGACCGTATCAGGAACGGGTCTGGATCTCTCCAAAGTGGTTGTGAGGGCCATGAAGGCCGGATGGGGATGGCAGCAGCCCGTAACAACCCAGCCTTCAGGAGACGGATCTTATACGCTGACCGGTCTGGGGACCTCGGAATATATTCTTGAAGTCAATGAGTACGTCAATTCAGCGGATATGCTGAACGGCGCTCAGCCGATGCCTACCGGAAACTTCGGGACCGAGACAGTTAGAGTCCCGGTCACCAACGGCGAGACCACTTCCGGTCAGAACGTTACATTAAGCGCCGGAGGGGTTATTACCGGAAGCATATCACTGGAGCCGGGCTACAGCGGGAGTGTGAACTTCAACACGGATCTCGTAGGCAAAATGGTGACCGCCATGCCCATGAAGATGGCCATGATGGGAGGATCCTCGATGTTCATGGGACCGATCCTGCCCGACGGGACCTATACCATCTCCGGTCTGGGGGCAGGGGCGTACAGTGTCTCGCCTCCCACGGAACTGACCGATCAGATGGCGGGTTTCGATCCCAATGCACAGATGATGCAGGCGCCATTCGAGCCCGACATTGCGGCCGACAGCCGGATGGTCTCGGTATCCTCCGGACAGACCAAGTCAGGGGTTGATTTCGTCCTATCTGACGGATATTCCGTGAGCGGGACCCTGACCCTTCCGGATATTCCGACAGGAGACCAGTGGAACTATGTATGCGAAATTGAACTCCGGCATCCCCGAAAGGAAGGGATGGGCCGGCACATGCCGGTTTTTGTCAAGGATTTCAACGGGACCAAGACTTATTCCTTTACTCTGGAACATATCATGGACGGTGACTATGTGATCCAGGCCTGGTCCAATAACTACACCGTCGCCTACAAGAACATTTCCGTGAACGATAGCGACGTGGCCGGTGCGAACCTGGAATTAAAGAAAGGCGCCAGCATCACCGGTACGCTCGTCAATGCGAGCAGCGGCAAGGCTGTAACACCCTCTGACGGTATCCGGGTCCGCTGTGAGGCTTACCCCTGGGTAGAGGGGAGCTGGAGAGAAACCATGCAGGACCCCTGGTCCACCAGCCGGTTTACGGATCAGGGCGGCATCTATACCGGGGCATTCACCCTGGCCAATCTCCCAGCCGGGACCTATGTCGTGACCGTGGAAGCGGAACACGGCATGAAAGAGAACGGCGCCAAGAACTACATCGGGATCCGGAAGGCCGGTGTCGTGGTTCCTGAAACCTCGGGGGCCAGCGTGGATATCGGTACGCTGGAACTCCATGAAGGCGTTTCCATCAGCGGTACGGTAACGTCTGAATCCACCGGTGCGCCTTTGGGGAACATTGATGTTGAGGCCATGCCGGTGGACGGGAAGGACGGATCCACATCGGCTTTTGCCACCACGGACTCAAAAGGAAACTATACGATTTATGGCGTGGATCCCAACGTCAAATACTACACCGTGATTGCCGGCTCAAGGCCGGATTTCATGAAGTTCATCCCGGTGACCTGGGGTGAGGTGGAAAAGGACGTGGAAGTGGCATCCGCAGGTTTGACCGGTGTGGACTTTGCGCTCCCGGCTGCCAACGCCACGCTGTCCGGGACCATCCACAAGACCGGTAGTTCGCCGTGGATGCTCCCCTTCATGGAAGACGACATGCCGGCGCCCTTTATCCTGCTCCAGAAGCAGGGTGAAGTCTACTCGGACCCCATGGGCGGTATCGATACCATAGGAGAACCGAGTGACGGCGATACCACGACCTTCAGCATCAGCGGGATTGTTCCCGGAACGTACAATCTCAAGATCTTCAGCAGGGGATACACCACGAAGATCGTCCGGGGCATCGTGATTGCAGAAGGGGACAATGTCATCTCTACAGCCCTGGAATTGGTAGAAGGCGGGACGGTTTCCGGCTCGGTGGTCAAGGACGACGGGACCTATCCCACAACCTCCGAGGTTTCAGAAGTGGTTGCGGTCTCTGAGGATCTGGAGGTGCTGATCTTCGGGACCCTGACGGCCAATGAGGCCTCTCGAGAGGTTTCGGCTTATTCCATCAGCGGGCTTGAGGCCGGGAAGTCCTATCGCCTGGTATTTATCAGCGAGGGCGATAAGGGGCCCGGCGAGGTCCATGTGATGCCGGACATGATCAGCGCGGGTAATACCTACAATGCCGTGCTCGGTGACAATGCCCCGATTATCACGGCCCGTGCCAAGAAGAATGCCGATGGGACTTTCTCCATCGGGATATTCAGCACCAGTTACTTTAATGATGCATCCGCATCGAACATCCTCTCCCTGAGTCAGGGAGGAGGAACGCTCACGGCGACATTGGGACCGGACAAGATGACGATTGATGCCGGCTATACACCGGATGCAGCCGATACCATTTTCACTTTGGCATTGACGGCGCATTACGGCAAGAACAACAACACGGTCAGCGCGTCCTTCTCCTATGACGTGAACTCCACGGCATGGAACCAGGGGACCGTGAACACCCTGATGGGCGGCATGGTCGGTCTGGGGCAGGGCGACAAGTCCAAGGTCTTCATGGAACCTGGAGACGTCACGGATGGAGACGGCGACGGCGTATCAACCGTGACCATGCAGAAAGACGATTCAGGTGTCAGCGGGAACGGCGTGCATGCCAATTCCGTAGAGAGGAGATCCCTCCTGGCTGAAGCTACGGACCCGCTTCCTGCCGGTGCCACGGCGGCGAGCGCCCTGTATGATATCGCGCTTCCCTCAGGAGATTCAATCACAACGGGCGCATCGGTGACGGTATCACTCCAGTACAATGACTCAGTGACCGACACGACCAACCTGCACATCTACCACTTTACCGGCGGAGCGTGGGTTGCCGAGGACACCAACCTGACCATTGATACCGTGAACAAGACCCTCACCGCGGACGTAACCAGCCTATCGCCATTCCAGGTGGTTACGGCCTCCTCGGTGGATACGCCTGCGGACACGCCTGCAGATACGCCTGCGGCAGTCTCAAGCGGCGGGGGCGGAGGAGGAGGATGCAGCCTCGCATCGAATCCTGTCTCCATGCCTAACGGCATAGGGGAGACGGCGTTGATGATTCTGCCTCTGTTGGTCCTTGTCTTGATGAAGTTAAGGAGGCGGTCTCAGGATCAGAATTGATCCGGGCTGTAAAAACAGCATGAGAAAGGGGCAGGACTCAGATCCTGCCCCTTTATTTTCTACTATCACCGCCCTGAAGAAGGGTTCCCACGGAAAGGGTCGCTTCGAGTCCACTCTGGTCTTTTCCTGTAATCATCTTCAGGTTCTTGATATACAGCAAGTCTTCCGAACTTTCGATCTGATAAAGAAAACGAGTCAAATCATCAATCTTGATATTCTCGAGTTTGATCTCGGCCAGGGATTCCCGGAACTGCCCGACAGGGTTCTCACGCTGGGGCCTGATGTAGGTGATCTTGTCCTTGACTTCGGCCTTTGTGGCCAGTTGTTCCAGGTATGAGAAAACAGAGAATCCCTGCCCGCGCTGATCTATGATTTTTTTGATTTGTTCCATCCCTCCACGGTCTTGTACAACAGAGGATTGGAGCCGGACCATTTCGGAGAGTTCCGTTTTCTTCTTCTGGATTTTGATGTTGATCAATTCATTATTTTGAAACATGGGGTCCATGACCCATGTGTAAAAGGCAAGAACGGAAAGGAAGATGAGTCCGGAGAGGACGATACGCTGCTCTCGGGCGCTCAATTCCTGGTAGTAGTGGAAAATGCGCTGGAACAAAGGTTGTTGCCGTATCTGGTCCAGAAGACGGGCATATATGGATTTTTTCTCGTGAGTCTCCGGACTCGGAATCAAGGGCGGCCCGGAATAAGGAGCGGATTCTTGTATGGGGGACGCCCCGACGGGAATCGTTTCATCGAGGTTCTCGGCAGTTCCTTCCGGCGCATGCGGTGTTTCGGCCGCCCGTCCGGGAGCCTGTTCACCGGATGTGACTTGTTCCGAGACGTCCCCGGATTCGTTCGTGACCTTGAAGATATGTTTTTCTTCAGGGGCCGTATCTGAAGCGTCATGGGCGCTCTGTTCATCGATCCTGGGGGCGCCTTCCAGGAGGGCTTCCCATCCTTTGGGATCCAGATTCATTTTTGCTTTCTTTCGAAGAGAGTCTTCCTTGTCAGTCATGGAGCAATACCTCAATAGCCAGGTGCCGGTAATGCAGGGCTCCGGGCGAGTTGGCCGAGTATTTGATGACCGGTTTCCGGTAAAGTTCAGCCTCGCTCAGGGTGATGTTTCTCGGTATCAATGTGGTAAAGAGCTTGTCCCCGAAGGTCTGCTTGATCTCATGATAGAGAATCCTGTGCAAAGTCGTCTTTTTGTCGAACATGGTGATCAGGACTCCCATGAGATTGATTTGATGCCCGAGCTGCTGATGAATGGTGCTGATCATCTTGTTCAGCATATCGAATCCTTTAATGGCATAATATTTGGCCTCCGTCGGGATGATGATGTCGCTTGACGCCAGGAGGGCGTTTAAGCTTAAAATCCCGAGAGACGGAGGACAATCAATGATGACGAAGTCGTAATCTCCGTTGATCTCCTTCAGCGCGTTTCTCAGGATATAAGGTCTGGAATTCCTGCCGGCCAATCGGACTTCACAGCCGGCCAGGTTCATATGAGCCGGGAGCAGGTCCAGGGTCTCCATCATGGTCCGGCGCCGGACTTCGCTGACCTTGGTCTTTTCATCCATGATGAGGTCATAAACCGTCTTGTCCAGCGTGTCAGGATCCACATTCAGCCCGATGCTTGCATTGGCCTGCGAATCCATGTCGATCAGCAATACCCGCTGTCCCAGTTCCGCCAGGCACGCAGAGAGGTTGATGGCCGTCGTGGTCTTCCCGATCCCTCCTTTCTGGTTGATGATGGAAATGGACCTCATACGATCTTGCCGCCAAGAATTTTCTCCTGAGATGATTCCTGTTCGGAGCGGGGAAAGACCCGCCGCCTCTTGATGCGCTTCATCATCCACGGGGTTGATATCATGTTCCTTTGAATACGATTTTTATTTGAAAGTTGACATGGCTTTTGTCATTGTCCACCTTTGCATTGCTGACATTGACCTGATCTAAGATTTCCGACTTTTTCAGCTCCTGTTCGATCCGGTTGACGGAATTGAAGGAATCCGTCCATCCGACGAAGCGGAGGGACTTATCGTCAAGGGTCAGGTCCGTGACCGCAAGCTCCAGATCAGCCGGGATCCGGACGCTGATCTCGTTTAGAATATCCAGGGCTGAAGGCTTTGCGCCGAAAACGTTTCTGAAGATCTCATTCTGTTTTTCAACCTCCTTGATATGGAGCTTCATCTGTTCTAATTCATTCACCACATTTTTGACATCGGGAAATGTTTCCTGAAGGATATGGCGGGTCTCTTTCTTTAACTGGTTGTAATAGTGGCCCTTGGCTTGAATGCCGATGAAGTAGTCCACGAAGGATAGGAGAATAAAAAATCCCAGGATGGCTGCCGCATGGCGGATCTCCTTTTTTGATTCCATGATCCTGGAGATCATAGAGAATTTCTTTTTTCTGAAGGCGCATTTCAATGCATCCTTTCCCCCCTCCATCAGAGCCATCCCCAGAGGAGAATGGATCCCGGTCAGGTGATCTTTTCTCACCAGGTCATGAGGCAGGGCGGTCAGGGGATCGGTGATCTCGGTTTGGATGGACAACTCCTTTTCAAGGAGGGGGGGAAGCAGATGGATGCCCGGCCGGTCTCCGGTGACGTAGGCCTCCGACGGGGCCTTGGCGGAGGATCGGAGGAGATAAGTCCGGATACTCTTCCCGGCCTGGGAAGCGAGGGCCAATGGTTCCTGACCCAGGATATTGAGGAGTTCAGTGGTTTCGAGCGGGTTGACATCCCGAAGCCGTTCGGAGAGGGTTTGAGGATCCGTCCCTGTTTTCTCCTGGAGCCTTCCGAACAGGGCTTCAAGGCCCCAGCTGAGTCGTTGAATGTGTCCTGGAATCCCCCCTTCATACAGCGAAAGAAGGGTGTAATTCGATGAAACATGCAGGTGAAGACAGGAGCGGTCCTTCCGGATCCTTTGTGTTTGAAAGAGCGCGTTGGCTGCCGCAAGCGAAGAGACGACGATCATGTTCAGAGGGATTCCCGCCTCTTCGAAGAGGGCGCTCCGCTGGTCCAGGATGGATCGGGGAAGGGCATAGACCAGAAGGTCGCTTTTCCCTTTTTCCTGCCTGATCATCCGGTAACAGGTTTCGAGGTCCTGAATCGGGAAGGGGACCAGGGGTTCGAGTTCATAGAGGATGACCTTGTCGATTTTAGACCTCTCCCTGAATGGGACCGTGATCTGCCTGGTGATCAGCATGTCACCCGGCACAGACGCCACAACGCTCTCTCTCTGGATCTGATGTTCAGAGAAGAAGAGCGAGAGCGCATCCGGCGTGAGGGAGTCCCCGTCTATGACCTCCTCCATGAAGCGGAGAATCCGGACCAGCTTGCGCTGGACGGAGATTTCCACCGCCTGGATCCCGTATGCGTTGATCTCAATTCCCGTGATGATTCTCGCCATTATGACCTTTTCATCCGCTTTTTATCACTCTTCCCGCCAATACACGATGCTAACATTATTATTCTTCCTTTGCAAGACTGCATGAACGAATTTTGTTACCTTATGGACTCGGACTGTGACGTAAGCCGAAAAATAGGCCGATTTTACGTCCCACAACTCCTGCGGCACGCTGGATGCCCCGGGGAACTCCTGCTTAATATAGGTTGCAAAATCCTGCGTGGATTTGAAAGGGGCATCTTTACGGTATTCGGCAAGGGTCTCTCCGTCGATTCCGTCTGCGAGGGCGCTCAGGACCTGGGGGGGGGCCGTGTTCACATTGATCTTCCCGCCGCTCCAAACCGTGAAGATATCCTTGAGGCCTACGGGATAATCGTTGTTTTTCCCATCATATATCTTAGGGTCTATGCCTTTGACCATCAGGAGTTCGCTCAGATCCATGAGGGGGGCATTCCGGATATCGTAGGGAGGATTCAGGGACTGGTAATAATCCGCTTCGGCGCCGTATGGGGAGACATCCTCATTAGGGTCTATCCAGTCCTGGATGCAGGCAAACAGATCGGGCTCAAGATTGAGCTCTTTTTCCAGCCGTAACCGGAATGAGGAGAGATTCGGTCCGGGGTTGTTCTTGAAGAGATTGTTGATCCAGACCTTACCGTCTTCATCCCGAATCCTGAGTTCCACGTAGTTCCCTTCCACTTCCATGCCGGGATTGTCCATGGACCATTCATTCTCACATGCGGGGTCACCCGGCGCGCAGACCGCATCATAGTTCGGACTTTTTTTTTCATCCTCTTCGATCCAGTATAAGGCCGCCTCAACGGCTCCACGAGCCAGAAAATAGGCCTTTGTATCATTTAGGAAGTTATCGGCGAGGTGGAGGTTGACACGGGTGGTGTAATTCAGATCCAGGATCAGCACGGAGAGCGCGCCGACCACCATGAGCACCAGGACCAGGGCGATGCCGTCTTCTCTTGCGATTTCATTTTTAGGATGTTTCATCGCCTTACCGTATCACGACAGGCTGAATGGTTTGACGGAATTTTGTCTCTTGATCTTTATCATCTGTCACCGAGAGTTCAATCTGAATCTCGTCTGGAAGTTGTTGCTGCTGCATGGCCTGTCCCTGAGAGGCCTGCTGCTGGGGCTGGGTGTTCCATTCATCCAGCCATTCCTTGGTGTCCTTCTTATAATACTTGATGTTCAGGCTTTTTACCTGGTCGGTGAGGAACAGGAGTGTTCCTCCCTTTTTGATGTCCGAGTCCACGGTGGGATCCACGCTCCTGATCAGGCGTTTCTTTCCCTTGATCTGATCGACGTCGAAGAAATAGCCGATCTCCGCGATTTCACCCTCCTTGGCGTCGGGGTTTCCCCGCGGATAGGACGTGCTGATAAAATAGATTTCATCCACGGCGTCTCCATCGGTTTCGTGATTGACGCCGGTCAGGCCCATTCCGCTTGCAGGGTCGTAATACAGCGCCCTGAGTTCCAGTGAAATCATGCCCAGGAATGAACGGGCCGTCTGATAGACGTCCTCGTTGGATTCCAGAAGAGAAGCGGTTTTTGACGACCCGAAGAAAGTGGAGTAGACCACGCCGAGGATGATGGAGAAGATCAACATGGCGACGAGGATCTCCAGGAGGGTCAGGCCTTGCTGGGTCAAACGGTTTTTCATGATCCCCCCGTTGCAATGAAACTGTTCAGGGTCACCGAATTTTCCTCTTTGTTTTCCGGATCCCAGTAGACCGTCAGGTCGATCCGGTAGAGGTTGTCTGCGACAGGCACAGTGACCAGGGCATATTCCCAGTGATAATCCTCGTCTTCTTCGAAATCTCCCTGGTCCGTGTAGAGGGACGGCGAAGTGGTTCCACTGATCTCCGTCATCACCTCAGTCAGCTTTTCCTCGGCAAGGAGCGAGGCGGTGGTGATCCGGTTTGAGATCTGCTGCAGCCGGATGGTTTTCATTTCCAGTCCTACCAGTGTCACCATGGAGATGCCGATGATCGCTACGGCGAAAAGCACTTCTATCAGGGTGAATCCCTGACCGGCCGTTTTACGATGGGTTGCCGATTTCAACCTTATATTCCTCGAGATACCCTTCGTCAATCGTGACATTCCCGGTCAGGGGATTGATAAAGAGGGTATATTTTTCATCCCCTTTCCGGAGGTGGATGATGTTGCCGGTGATCATGCCGTTGGCGCCGATCCTGAGGTAGGCCTCGCCTTCCAGTTCCTTTTGACCGGTCTCCGTAATGACATCCTCGATTCGGACCCCTTCGGGAAACTTGTAGGTTCGATTCAGGATTGAGTTGTCTTTTTCATAGTGGAGAATGGACTGGCCGTCTTCGTCCTTGCTGACTTCCCGTTCGATATGGATTTCCGCTTTTGTGATATCGCATACGACACGGCGCGGGATGCGCTCCATGGCGGCGTTGCTCCTGGCTACGGAGAGGATGGCGCGGATCTGCCGGATGGAACGTTTAAGGTCGCTGGAATAGACGGCGTTTCCGATTTTCGGAAGCGTCAGCGCCAGGATGACGGATATAATCATCAGGGTGACGATCAGCTCAATCAGAGTGAACCCGCGCTCAGGATGACGGATCAAGGCGCCGCCGGGCCGGATCCTATTCAATGTTCCAGCTTTCGATGTCCGCATATTTTCCTTCGCCGCCTTCCTCGCCGTCCGCCCCATAGGATTTGATGTCGTATTCCTTATTGTGCACGCCGGGTGAGATGTAGACATAGGGATTATGCCAGGGGTCGAGCGGCACCTTGTTATTGTCCAGGTACCCCCCCTCGTGCCAGTTTTTGGGGGCGGGTTCTATGGACGGTTTCTCAATGAGGGCCTGGAGCCCCTGCTCGGTTGTGGGGAATGTCCCGTTGTCTCTCTCATAGAGCGCCAAGGCGCTTTGGATATTGCGTATCTGTGCCATGGCGGCGGTACGGCGGGCTTCATCGGTCCGGCCGAAGAGTTTCGGCCCTACGATGGAGGCCAGAACCGAAATGATGACCAGAACCACAAGGAGTTCGATCAGGGTGAATCCTTTTTTGTTGAGCATGAAAAACCTCCTTAATGACCGATTTCTTTTTTTCATTTTGGCAAAAACTTTATTTGTAAATTATGGTTCTTCTCCCATTTAGTGGGTAAAAGGGTTCAAGGGTTCAAGTGAAATACTTAAACGCAAACAAAATCTCCAGAGAAAAACACTGGAACCCTTGATCCTTGATATTTTTAGCACTTCACTCGACCCCTTGAATCCTTGACCCCTTGAACCCTTATGTTTTCACCCACTCTTTTGGAGATGATCCTAAATTACTAATGGATCAGTTGGTTGATCTCGAAAATGGGCAGCAGGATGGAGATCACAATAAACCCCACGACCAGCGCCAATCCCACAATCATAAACGGCTCCAGCAATGAAGTCAGGGTGTTGACGGTCGTGTCGATCTCGTTGTCCGTGATATCCGCCACCTTGTTCAGCATCTCCTCGAGCGTGCCGCTTTTTTCTCCGACATTGATCATATGGATCAGAATAGGCGGGAACACGCCGCTTCGTCTCAACGGTTCATGAATGGACGAGCCTTCCCCAATGTGTGTGCGGGCTTCCTCGATGGTCCTCTCCAGGAGTTTGTTTCCGACCACGTTTTTGACGATGTCGAGGGAGTTTAAGAGCGGGACGCCGTTCTTCAGGAGGGTCCCGAGGGTCCTTGAGAACCTGGAAATGGCGATCTTGCGGTAAAGGGACCCGAAGATCGGCATCTTCAGTTTGAATTGGTCGAAATGAATCCTCCCTTCCTCGGTTTTAATATAGGCCTTGATCCCGGTGAAAGCGGCGGCAAAGAGGAGGAGGAAAAGCCACCAGTAGGACCGGATGAAACTGCTGATTGCGATCAGAACTGCCGTGGGGATCGGGAGGGTCTGCTTCATGTCGGAGAAAATTTTGGTTACGGAGGGCACCACATAGGTCATCAGAAAGAGAAGGATACAGAAGGCGATCGAGACAATGACCGCAGGATAGATCAAGGCCGACTGGATCTTCCGTTTGGTCATGACCTGCTGTTCCAGGAAATCAGCCAGGCGAAGGAGGACGATTTCCAAGGACCCGCTGCTCTCACCGGACCGGATCATATTGACCATGAGAGGGGAAAAGGCCCGGGTGTGAGGGGAGAGGCTGTCGGCAAAACTTCTTCCTTCCCGAACCGATTCACGGACCTGGGAAAGGATCCTCTCGAGACCCTTGTTGTCGATCTGGTCGATAACGGCTGAAAGCGCCTCCACAAGCGGGATGCCGGCATTCAGCAGGGTAGAGATCTGACGGATAAGGATCGAGACCTCGATGGGACTGATGCGGGTAAAAAGGGTGATGCCTGCGGTCCGGTTTTTCCCCGGCATGGACAGCGTATCGGAGAGATCGGTGATGTAGACCTCTTGTTCACGCAGCTTCCCCCTGGCCTCCTGGGACGAGTCTGCATCCACGATTCCGGTGAGGGTCTTGCCTCTCTTGTCAAGGGCTTTGTATTCGTAAACCGGCATAGTTTATTCTTGCGTCACGCGCAGGACCTCTTCGATGGTGGTGATGCCGCTTAGAACCTTGGCGGCGCCGTCCTGACGGAGCGTTCTCATTCCCTCCTGGACCGAGGCCGCTCTGATCATATTGGAATCGACATTCTGGAAAATCAGCTTATTGATCTTCTCCGTGCTCAAAAGCATCTCATAAATTCCAGTCCGGCCGTGATAGCCGGTATGAAAACAGTAGTCGCATCCCTTGCCGTGATAAAAAACGGGATTTTTGAGCTGGGAGGGATCCAGCCCGAGCTCTTCAAGCTCGGCATGTGTGGGTTGGTGTGAAATCCTGCACTTGGGGCAGATGACCCGGACCAGGCGCTGTGCCAGAACGCCGAGCAGAGAAGAGGAGACCAGGAACGGCTCGATCCCCATATCCACCAGCCGGGTCATGGCGCCGGCGGAGTCGTTGGTATGCAGGGTGGAGAAGACCAGATGGCCGGTCAGCGATGCCTGAATGGCGATCTCGGCCGTCTCCCGATCTCGTATTTCACCGATCATGATGACATCGGGGTCTTGGCGGAGGATGGATCGCAGCCCCCGTGCGAAGGTCAGCTCAATCTTGGGATTGACCTGCATCTGTCCGATTCCTTTGATCTGGTACTCGATGGGATCCTCAATGGTGAGAATGTTCTGGTCCGGGGAATTGATTTTGTTCAGGGCGGCGTAGAGCGTCGTGCTCTTTCCGCTTCCCGTGGGTCCCGTGACCAGGATAATGCCGTGGCTCTTACGGATCAGTTTGGAGATCTGATGGTAGGTCTGATCGGGAAGTCCGATGTCCTCCAGGTCATAGATCGTGGCGTTCTTGTCCAGGAGCCGCAGCACCACCCGTTCGCCGAAGGCCGTAGGGATGATGGAAACACGGATATCGACCTCCTTGTTGGCGATTTTGATTTTGATCCGTCCGTCATGTGGAAGCCGCTTTTCCGCGATATTCAGGTTGGCCATGATCTTGATCCTTGAGATCAGGGCGGAGAGGAAACGTCTGGGAGGCTGGAGTCTCTCGTAGAGGACGCCGTCGATCCGGTACCGGACCAGCATCTCCTTTTCATAGGGTTCGATGTGGATGTCGCTGGCGCGGGATTCCACAGCCTGGTAGAGGATGAGGTTCATGAGCTTGATGATGGGCGCCTCGGTCTCGGCGTCCAGCAGGTCCTGGACTTCATCCAGTTCCTCGGCAATGGTTTCATATTCCTGACCGGCAAGATCATCGATCACACTCTCGGCCGTATCCGTGGCGCTTCCAAAGAAGAGGTTGATTTTCTGGTTGATCTGATTTTCCGAAGCCAGATAGGGCTCCACATTCTTCCGAAGCAGTTTCCCGAGGTCTTCCAGAGGGACGATGTTCGCCGGGTCGGAGACGGCCACACGGATCTCATGATCATCCTCAAAGAAAGGGAAGAGGACAAAGCGTTTGAGATAGCTGCGGGGGATCTTTTCCAGAGTCGCTTCGCTCAATTTCGGTTCCGGAATCTCCTGAAGAACAGGAATCCCGATGTTCAGGTGATCTGGGTTCATGGTTGATCTTCCGTCCTGATGGGGGTCCCCGGCGCGCTGTTTTCATTCCCCTGACCGTCCTGAACCGAAGGATCCGGGGCCGGCGGATCCGGATTTTCCTTCAAGGTCTCATCGGGAAGGGCTTTTGGTCCGGTCGGATCTCCCTTGTCTTGCTCTTGTTTTTCCGGAGAACCGTAGAAATCGTATGAAGGCTGCTGAGCCTTATAGTCCTTGTTGGACTCAAAATCCTGTTGTTTCTTTTCAGAGAGTCTCGCCGCCTCCGTGGGATTGGTGACAATGTGCGGCGTCAGGAAGATCATCAGGTTCGTTTTGTTGTTTTTGTTCTGATTTGAGCTGAAGAGATATTTTAAAAACGGCAGATCACCCAAACAGGGAATTTTGGAATGGGTATCATTGATATCATCCTGGATGAGACCCCCGATGACGATAGTATGGCTGTCTTTGACCACGATGGTGGTCTTGGCGGACCGCTTGGTGGTCACCGGCGCCGTGGCCCCGGTCCCGGCCGTGGCTGCGGCATCCACATTGGAGACTTCCTGAGAGAGTTCAAGCCGGACGAAACGGTTCTGGCTGATATGGGGCGTGACCTTGAGCGTGACTCCCACGTCCTTGAACTCAAAGGTCTGAAACACATCATTGACCCCTTGCTGCCCGGTTCGGGCCTGGGTCAGGAAGGGACGGTTCTCACCGACCTGGATCTCCGCCTCCTGGTTGTCCATGGTCAGGATCTGGGGGGTGGCGATGATGTTGGTGTCGGAACGGGTGGCCACGGCTGTGATCAGCGCCGAAATGGAAGGAAATTGGTGGCCGTTGAATGTAATAAAGTTTCCGAAGACGCCCAGGTTGAATCCGGTGACGGATGAGGGGATCGTCCCTTCATTGAGGGATCCTATGGTGGGAAGGAGGGCGCCCTGAGGAAGCGATCCGCCGAAACCCAGGCGGTCAATGGAGTCATCGGCGCCGATGCTCCCTCCAAAAGTTTCCCACTCCACACCGAGGTTGTAAGAATCGCTTCCGCGGACTTCCATGATCAGGGCCTCGATTAAGACCTGTGATCGAGGGATGTCCAGTTTTTCGATGACCGATTTGATCTGCTCATAATCTTCGGGATCGGCGTTGATGATCAGTGCGTTGGTGGCCTTGTCGGCAACGATCCTGATATCCGTCTGGGTCGGGATCTTCTCCGTCCCCTTATTGTCTTTGCCTTTTCCCGCCTTAATTCCGGAGACAAATTCATTCAGGACTGTAACGGCCTCCTCGGCCACGGCGTTCTGAAGATAATAGATGTTGACCCGCCCTTTTCCCTCGGGGGATGGCACATCCAGTCTCCGGACAAGATTGACGATGCTTTCATAATCGTTTTTGGTAGCGAGGACGATCAGGGAGTTGGTCCGTTCGTCCGCAATGATCTTGATTTCGGACGAGACACCGGAGACCGTGGTCGGTGCGGCGGACGGGGTCCCTCTCATCCTGACGCCGGGAGACGATCCTGAAGCGGCGGCGCTCCCTTGTCCGAGGATATCGTTTAAGTGCTCGGTTATGGTCTTGACCGAGGCATACTTGATGGGGATGACATAGAGTTCCGCATGGTATCCCTTGACATCCAGTTCGCCGATGATCTTCAGGATACGGTAAAGGTTGGAATTGAGATCGGTCATGATCAGCGTATTGGTCGGTTTGTAGGAGACCAGATAGCCGTCTTTCGAGAAGAGGGGCCGGATGAGGGCCGCCAGGTCATCGGCATTGACATATTCCAGCCGTGCGATCCGGGTAACGAATTCGTCCGTACGCTCTGAAAGAGAAGGGGCCTTTCCCACCACGGTCTCGATTCCTCTCTGTTTGGCTTCCGGGCTCGGGACGATCTTGATCACCTTATCAGCCGAGACTAGGGTGTATCCCCTGATCTCCAGGATGGATTCAAAAACCCTGTAGGCCTCATCCACAGTGATTTTTTCCGGAGAGACAACAGTGACCTTGCCTTTAACCGCTTCATCGATCAGGAAATTTTTATGCACCAGTTCACTGATGAACTTGATCAAAACACGGATGTCCGCATCCTCAAAGTTCATGGTGATCAGTTCATCTTTCCGGGGCATAGGAGAAGATCCTTGCGGCGGAACTGCAGGGACCGCCCCTGGTGACGGATGGGATCCGGGTATGGGTACGGACGGCGGCTGTACAGCAGGTCCAGGTCCCGGCGTCCGTTGTGCCGCCGTGGGCGCCCCTATGTCCGGCGTGGATCCAGGGGGAGTTCCCTGGGCAGCCGGTACGGCAGGCGGTGTTCCCGGCATCCGCTGCGTTGCAGGGGGAGCCGCCGGCGAAACTTGTTGCGCCTGCTCTGCCGAGGCGTAAGAGAGGAGCATAAAGATAGATCCTGCCAGCAGGACCAGGCAAGAGAGATACATGGTTTGATGATTTTTCATTCTGCGCCCCCGAGTTCAAGATCGATGTTACTCGACCGTATAATTGATGGTCAGGACCTGGTTGTCCCTTTCCACCTCCAGGTTGAGTGTTTTGGCATCTGAGTACTTGTTGAAAATTTCAAAGATGTTTTTAAATTCCTCAGACGAGGTTCCGTTGATGGCCTTGATGATATCATTTTTTTGGAGGCCGAGCTCCGACAGGCGGCTCCCTTCACGAAGATAGGTCACCGTGAATCCGTCTCGTTTCCCTGAAGTAAAATGGGGGATGATCCTCACGTCCCTCATGAGAGATCTGAGGTCACTGGCCGCTTCCTGGATTTCCTGCCGCTGGATCCTCTGAGGGGGTTCGGCAAGGGCGGTGGGTCGGGATTCCCCTTTTTTATCCTGCTTGTCTTCCTGGAACATCAGCAGGAGTTCCTTGCGTCCGTTCCGGTTGATCACCACCCGATCCTCAAAAATGGCGCTTAAGGTGACGCCGCTTCCGATGTTGTCGTTGATATGATAAAGGTTCTGTGCTTTTAAATTGGTATCCTCAATGATGGCAAAGGAACGTTTCCTGTTGCTGACCACCGTGCCCTTTAGGGTTAATTTTAAATCCGTTTTGGGGTGATCCAGGGAATCATCCGCGTTGTTCCCGGTTATCTGGGCGAAGGATGCCCCCTGGAACAGGTTCCGTTCAGTGATCTTGCCGTAAGCCGAAAAGGGTTTGGTCTCTTTTTTCAGGGAAAGCACGTTCTTGTTTGCGGCATCGTGTGGTTTCTCGACATATAGGTGACTGTTGATTATTTTCAAGGCGATATCGGCTGCAAAGAGGATGAATAAGGAGATCAAAATGATTTGAAAAACTCTCTTTTTATGCATTTCATAAACCTTAGAGGTTGTCTAAACCATTTATTTTTATAATAATTTACACATTTTGTCAAGAAAATTGGACTCCATTTTAATATAGCGGGAACTCCCCGCCTATAAAGGCGGGGAGTTCCCGCTATATTAAAAGACTCTTGTACCGAATGTATGATAAATGCCAAAAAAACCGATACATTTTTCTTGACTGGTACCGGTTGTATGATAAAATTTAATAGTAAATACAGTAAATTATCATTCTCTCAGAATAGATAAAAAACAGGGAGAAATCTATGTTAGATCGTCGATACTTGATCCTGGCCTCGGTTGTCTTCATTCTTTTTCCGGGTTGTTCTCATCTCCATCCGGAGGTCATGACCCTATCCGATTTTACCTGGTCCGTTGAAACCGGACCGGTCAATGCCGGACAGTATCGGGCTGTAACCGCCGCCGATCTGAACCAGGACGGCTTTCCGGATTTAATTGCCGGTTCGTTCAATCCGGGAGGGGTGACGATCTGGACGGGAGACGGGAAAGGAAAGTGGCGTCTGGCCAGGAAACCTCCGGTCAACGGGGATGTCCGCTCCATTGCCGTCTGTGATATCAACGGGGACGGGAACCAGGATCTGGCGGTCGTGGGCCAGAGAGATCTTAAAGGGGTGATGGTCCTCTTGCAGGGAGCGGACGGGTCCTGGAAACAAGGGAACTCGCCTGTGGAGACCGGAAGCTACGAGAGCGTGAAGTGTCTGGATGTCAATAAGGATGGGAATCCGGACATCGTCGCAGCCAACAGTTCCGGAGACCAGGAAGGGGGCATCCAGGTCTGGTTCGGCGACGGCAAAGGGGAATGGATCCAGCAGGCCGGGCCGGATGCAGCCCACATCTATCGGGATGCGGCTCTGACCGATATCAACGGCGATGGGAACCTGGATATCATCGCCACGTCCTGGGGGCGCCCCGGGGGAATTCATATCTATCTGGGAAGCGGTGACGGCGCCTGGTCCACATTCCCGAGTCCGGCCAAGGAAGGGGACTTCTGGGGGGTGGCGGTCGCGGATCTGAACCATGACGGATGGATGGACATCGCGGCCACAACCTACTATCAGGGGATCAAAATCTGGACCGGCAACGGCAAAGGAGACTGGCAGGACGTGACCTTTCCGGTGAACCGCGGATTTTACTGGTCTATCCTGGTCTCGGATTTCAACAAGGACGGAAGGATGGATATCGCCGCGAGCTCGGTGGACTCCGGCGGGGTCAGGGTCTGGTTTGGAGGAAAGGTCGGGGGGTGGCTCTCCATGGGAAAAGGGCTCCCGGAGTCCGGGAGTTTTTATGGGCTTACGGCCTCAGATCTGGATGGGGACGGGGTCCATGATCTGATCGCGGCCAGCTATAGTGAAGGCGTGCAGATCTGGTTTGGAGGACATGGAGAAAAACGGGCCGTCAAGGAGATCCAGGCCGTTCCTTCGGGCAGGGAAGCGAAAGAGGCGTCCAATCCTTTTCTGACGCGTTTTGCGGTTCCGTTTGAGCCCAATGGGGAGGATCTGTCCAAGGCTGCCCAGGTTGTGATTGCGGAAATCGTGAAGACATTGCAGAGCTCATCTTATGAGACGATCCGTATAGAAGGTCATGCGGACCGTCTTGAGAAACCCGAGGGACAGGGGTCCCTGATGGCGCTTTCGGAGGCGCGGGCGGAAAAGGTGAAAAAGATATTGGACGAGAGCCTTCAGATCGAACCCGGCAGGATATCCGTAACCGGTTTTGCCGACAGCCGGCCTGCCGAGGAATCCGTGTCCGGCGCCGGATCCGGGAACTCCGTGGTGGAGATCATCATCTCCCATCAGGCGGGCGTGGACGGGCATCCGGCGCCCAGTGAAGCAGAAAAGAAACAGCAGGATGAGTTCATCAAGAGTCAATTCCTGACTGAATACAAGGTCGGACCGGGGGACATCCTCAAGGTCGTTTTCTGGAAACAGTTCAGCGCCGATGAGTATGAAGTGCTGATCCGGCCGGATGGGACCCTATCGTTGTTCATGGTGGATGACCTTTCTGCCGGAGGATTGACCCTCACCGAACTGGATCGTCTGTTGACGGAGAAGTTGAGCCGTTATTTCAAGAATCCGAGGATTGATATTACGATTAAAGAGTTTCACAGCCAGGAGGTGATGATTCTGGGGGCCGTCAATTCCCTGGTACGGCAGCCTACCGGGCCTGGGGTTTATGTTTTAAAGAAACCGACAAAGATTGTTGAACTGCTGACCATTGCAGGGGGACCCCTTCCCACGGCCAACCTGAAAAAGGTGACGGTAACCCGGAAGAACGGGACCACCCTTTCGGTCAATCTCTATAAGGCGATTTTCCAAGCCAACGCCTCGGAGGATATCCCGATCTATCCTGGGGATTCGATTTTTATCCCCGAAACCTCAGAAGGGATGAGCAAGGTTTATGTCTTCGGCGAGGTCAAGAATCCAGGCATCTATGATCTCAAAGAGGGGATGAGCGTCCTGGATGCAGTGGGCAGGGCCGGAAGTTTTACCGAGGATGCCGTGGTCCAGAGCACGCACTTAATCCGCGGAGATCTCTCCAGGCCTGAAGTCATCCCCGTGGATGTCAAACGGTTCTTTCAGAAGGGCGATCTTTCCGCCAACCTGGTCCTGCAGAATAACGATATCATCTATGTTCCCAAAAACAGGATTGCAAGCGTTTCTTATCTCCTGACGAAAATCAAGCCCATGCTCGATTTCGTCCTTTTCCCGTATCAGTTTGAGTCGATGCGCACCACCATCGACCTGAACAAGGAGAATGTCAGGCCGCTGACGACGCCGTAATCCTGTGAGGCATATTGGGCGGACTCGTAAAAAGTCCACAAGGGGGACGGCAGAGTAAAAAGCTCCGGATGCAAGGCAAGATCATTGATCTTATCCATGATGAAAGGGAACCATGAAAGCTATTGATTCATCGCAGTATGAACTCGATCTGAGAGACTACGGCATCATTCTTCTGAAAAGGAAGCGTCTGATCATCATGACCACCTTCCTGATCAGCTTCTTGAGCTTTCTGTTCGCCTTCTCAAAAGAGGCTATTTATGAGTCTACTTCCAGTGTGAAGATCGAGCAGAGCAAAACCGTCGCCGGTCTTTTTCTGGAGGCCTTCAGCTGGAACTCCTGGGACAATATTGCCACTGAGTCCGAGGTCATCCGGAGCACACCGGTTGTGGTCAGGGTCTGCAAATCCCTCGGATTGATCCCGCAGGAGATCTCCTACGATGAGATCAAGGAATCCGGCAAGTATTCCGGCATCGTCAGGGGGATCCAGGGAAAGATCCGAACCGCGCAGGAAGGGAACACCAACATCATCAATATCATCGTCTCTTCCAACGATCCGGTCCAGGTCAAGACCATCGCCAACAGGGTTGCCGAGCAATACAAGGTTTATCATGTCTATGCAAAGACCAATGAGGCGCGCAGGACCCGGGAATTTATCGAGAATCAACTGATAGAGACTCAGAAGGTTCTCTCCAATTCGGAAAAGAAGCTTCAAGACTTCAAGGAAAAACACAAGTTCATTACCCTCGACGCCGAGGTGAATGCGACTCTGAACAGCCTCCAGGCCGCGCAGACGGAACATGAACAGGTCAAACGTCAGGCGCAGGAAACAGACATGATGATCAAACGCCTGGAAGGAACGCAGATTTCAGCCCTGGACCAGGTCCTTTCGGAACGTCCTTATGTCGAGTCGGCCGCATCCGTTCTCGGCCAGTTGAACAGCAAGCTGGTTGAGCTGATCCTCAGCAGGAACAACCTTTTGATTGATTACACCTCGGAGCACCCGCAGGTCAAGGACGTCGACGAGAAGATCATGGATATCAGAAGGGAGATGCTCAAGGAACTGAAGAGCCAGTATGCAGTCTATAACGACAGGGAAAAGACCCTTCAGGACCAGATATCGGGTATCATTGAAAAGAACAAGAACCTCCCCGAATACGAAGTTCAGTTAAGTCAGATCCAGAGAGACGTTCATGTCAATGAGGAACTCTTCTCCCTCCTGAAGACCAAATATCAGGAGGCGCAGATCCGGGAGAAGGAACAGGCCGATGAGGTTTCGGTGATCCGGGCGGCGGACCTGGGGACCCGTATGAATGACAAGCTCTGGTCAACCACTTTCGTGGGGTTGATCATCGGCCTGATGCTGGGCCTGATCATCGCCCTGGTCCGGGAAACCCTCGATACCTCCATCGGGACCATTGAGGACGTGGAGAGGTATCTCCAGATTCCCGTCCTGGGCGTCATTCCCCATATCGACATGTATGAGATCAAGGAGGTCGTCTCCCAGAACGACGAGAAGGATGCCAAGTTTGAGGATCTGCTTGGGAGTCATGCCCATCTCATCACCCAGCTCAAACCCAAGTCCTCTGTAGCGGAGAGCTACCGGACCTTGAGGACCAATATCCAGTTTACCAACCTGAAAAAAACAGGGCAGATCATCCTGTTTACGAGCTCCTCTTTAAAGGAAGGGAAGAGCACGACGGTAGCCAATCTGGCGATCACCAAGGCGCAGGAGGGGAACAAGGTGCTCCTGGTCAACTGCGATCTCCGTAAACCTTCCATCTACAAGATCTTCGGATTGGAGAAAGAGGTCGGCTTGACCGATATTATCCTCGGGAAGATCCCATGGAAGGATGCCGTCAAGGACATCACCGATCTCATGATGGGCAAGATCCGGATGGACGATATCATGAAGACCCCGGGTCTGGAAAACCTGCACGTCATTACGGCCGGGGGGATACCGCCCAATCCGGCGGAGCTTTTGAGTTCAAAGGGAATGAGCGACTTCATGGAGGAGATTCGGAAAGAGTATGATATGATCATCATGGACTGCCCGCCTCTCCTCCCCGTGACCGATGCGGCGATATTAGCTCCAAAAGTGGACGGGGTGGTCCTGGTCTATCAGGCCGGAAGGATACCGAGGAATGCCCTCAAACGGGCCAAGACGCACCTGGAGAATGTCCGGGCCAATATCCTCGGTATTGTTCTGAATGATATAACGGCTGAGATCAGCGGATATTATCCGATGTCTCAATATCAAACCAAATACTATGGTGAAGATACCGGGCGTGATCATGGCAGGAAGAAAGAATGGATGGCCCTGCTGGAGAAGTCTATTCAGAAGGCAAAAAGCCGGATCATGAAGACCCATGTCTCCATGTTTCAATTTTTTGTCCTGGCCCTTTCAGCAATATTGATTCTGGTCGGGTTCTTTTGGCAAAAGAAATAAACTCCATTTATTGATCTCCACTGGATTCAACCGACCTGACCTCTCTTGTGGGCTCGATATGATTGCAACCGACCGGACCAAAATTCATATTTTTTACATCATTCTGCTCTCCATGGCCGTGCTAACCACCCATTTCCTGACCCAACTGACCACAGGGACCTCCCTCAAGGTTGCGGCGGGATGCCTGATCCTGGTGGTTTCCATACTGAGAACCGAGGCGGCCCTCTACATCCTGATTCTTTCCATGCTTTTGTCGCCTGAAATCAAGGTTGCCGGCGGCGCTGGACGGGATGTAGTCCTGAGGGTGGATGATATTCTCCTGGTGATTATCGGCTTGTCCTGGCTTGCCAAGACAGCCCTCTTCAAAGAGATGGGGATATTCAGGAAGACTCCGATCAACCGTCCGATCCTGATCTATGCCGTGGTCTGCGCATTCTCCACCATTCTGGGCGTTCTCTTTGACCGAGTCAGGCCTGCGGACGGTTTTTTCTATGTCCTGAAATATCTGGAATATTTCGTGGTTTATTTTCTCGTCGTCAATCAACTCCGCGGCGGCGAGCAGATCCGGAGATTTGTCTGGGCGATTTTGATCACAGGAGTTCTGATATCCATTTATGGGATGATGCAGATTCCTTCGGGCGTCCGGGTTTCCGCTCCCTTTGAAGGGATCAACGGGGAACCCAACACCATGGGAGGGTATCTATTGCTGCTGATCTCGATAGTTTCAGGATTTTTTCTGACGGCAAAAACCCAGAAAACCAAGGTGATTTATATGGGGCTGGCCGTATTCTTTACGATTCCTTTTATCTATACCCTATCCAGGACCTCCTGGATTGCCGTGATCCCCATGGTCATGACTCTGATCTATTTCAGTTACCGGAAGACCGTGTTGATCTATTTCGTCATTCTGGCCGTTGCCCTGACCCCCATTTTTGCCCCGAAGAGCGCAAAAGAGCGTTTTTTATATACCTTTCAGAAACACCATACGAAATCCATCGTCGTGGCCGGGGTCACCCTTGACCCCTCTTCCTCGGATCGAATTACAAGCTGGGGGAGATGCCTCAATGATTTTGTCCATCACCCGGTCTTGGGATACGGAATCACCGGGTATGGATTCATTGACGGCCAGTACTTCAGGACCCTGGTGGAACTGGGTTTGGCCGGTCTGGTTTCATTGTGGTACTTGATGTTTGTCGTCTTCCGGGAGATCTTAAAAGTCTATCGGGTTTGTACCCGGCCCTATGACAAGGGGCTGGCCCTGGGCATGCTGGCCGGGTGTTCAGCCATGTTTATGCACTCTTTAGGGGCCAATACGTTTATTATTGTACGGATTATGGAACCCTTTTGGTTTCTCGTGGGTATGGTCCTCATTCTGCCCAGACTGCGGATGGCGGCTTGCGACGACGAGGAAGCAGGGTCTTGATTTCATCATGAGGAAGGTATGATCGTATTGGGAATTTGGGGCTACTCCGCAGACAGTCCGGCTCAGGCACACGACAGCGGCGCTGCCGTGATTCGAGACGGCGAAGTGCTGGCGGCGGTTTCTGAAGAGCGCTTGACGAGAAAAAAGTGCGAAGGCTCCTTCCCTGTTCTTTCCATAGCGGAAGTTCTTAGGATATCAAATCTTTCGACAAAGGAAATCAACGCCGTGGCTTTGGCGGGCTTGCCGCCCTTCGGCCGCGCCGGGAAAATGCTCAAATACATCTATAAGACGTACAGAGACACCGGGATTCTCATGTCGAACAGGATCCTCTACGCCCTGCTGACGGCAAAAAAGATCCGGAGGACTCTCCCGGATCTGTTGAACGGGATCACCGTTTATGAGATTGACCACCATGAGGCTCATGCGGCGAGCGCCTACTACACCTGTCCATGGAGCGAGGCCGCCGTCATTACCCTGGACGGCATCGGCGATTCAGCCGTTTGCGGGACCATCGGCGTGGGGAAAAACGGCAGTCTGGTTAAGCTTCGTGAATTCAACGGCTATTATTCGCCGGGAATTCTCTATTCGTTCATCACCCAGTACTTCGGATTCAAGCCGTCACGGCATGAAGGGAAGATTACGGGGTTGGCGGCTTACGGCGATTCGAAGAAGTGTTTCGAACGGTTCCGTACGATCAATCGATATGACGCAGACCGCCATGAATTCTTTTCCGATTATATCCCGTGCCTTTTTAAAGCGAAAAGCTACGATGACTGGAGGATCCCGCTTGTAGACGAGATGCTTGAGGAGGTGGAAAAGGCGGATGTTGCGGCGGCCTTGCAGGAGCTTACAGAACAGAATGTCACGGCCATGGTGAGAGACGCCGTCAACATGACCGGGATTCGAAACGTCGCGCTGGCCGGAGGTCTATTCGGGAACGTGAAGGTCAATCAAAGGATTCGAGAACTGGATTGCGTGGAGGGGGTATACGTCCAGCCCGCCATGTCGGATACCGGATTGGCTTTGGGAGCGGCTTTGAAAGTCTGGGCAACGGCGGCTCTGAAAAAGGGGGGCCGGCCCCTTCCCGTTTTTTTGCGAAATGTTTACCTGGGACCGGAATATACGGACGGGGAGGTTCGGAGGGCGATCGAGAAGTATCAGCTTCCTTATCGGCGTGTGGAGCATCCTGCAAGTTTCACGGCGAAGATGTTAAAAGAGAAGAAGATTGTGGGATACTTCTCGGGAAGGATGGAGTACGGCCCCCGTGCGCTGGGGAACCGATCCATCCTGGCGGATCCGACAGATCGCTCCATTAACGACTGGTTAAATGAGCGCTTGAAGAGAACGGAGTTCATGCCCTTTGCGCCCAGTATTCTGGAAGAGGATGCGGGCCGCTTTTATCCGGATTGGTCGCCTACGGACGTGCCGGGTCGTTTCATGACCATGACCTATGACGTTGATGCGCAGGGAGTTTCCCTGGCGCCGGCGGTGTCGCATATCGACCATACGGCACGGCCGCAGGTGGTGCGTAAAGAAGACAATCCGACCTATCATTCGTTGATTTCAGAGTTCAAGAAATTGACCGGACTGCCCTTGGTGATCAATACGAGCTTCAATATACACGAAGAACCGATTGTCTGCTCCCCGGAGGATGCCATCCGCTCCTTTCTCAATGGAAGTGTCGATGTCCTTGTCTTGGGCCATCACGTTGTAGAGAGCCGGTTGTGATATGGGAACCATCACACGTGTCGCGAAGAATACCTCACTCGTTTCCACCGAGATTATTCTTGTCAACCTTCTTTCCTTTGGCTTCGCGGTCTACGTAACCCGTGCACTGGGCGTGATGGAGTTTGGGAAATTCGCCTTTGCCAAGGCCTTTATGGAAATGCTTGTCGTATGGGCGGATCTGGGTCTGGCCAAACTTCTTATACGGGAAGTCGCAAGAAACAGGGAGGACATATCGTCTTATCTTCCGGATTTTGCAGCGATCAAACTCCTCTTTTCCATTCTAACGGTTGCCATGATCGCTTTGCTCATGCGTATTCTGGGTTACGAACCAGAGGTGATTCGGATCGTCTATATTCTCGGAGGCGCTTATCTCGTTCATTCCTTCACGGGGATTCCTGTTTCCGTATTTCAAGGATATGAACGGATGGGACTCGGATCATCTCTTTCTGTTTTTCGAAGTCTGCTGCTCATATTATTTGGTGTGACGGTTCTGACCGGCGGCTATGGGCTTAAAGGATTGTGTTGGTCGATTTTTGCTGCGAATGCGATCCACGCATTGTCGGCTTTCTTTTTCTTGCTGAATGGTTTTGCACGAATCAAGTTTTGTTTCCACCCGGCCGTATGGTGGAGCATTGCTAAAGAGAGTTTCTCTTTCGGCGTTGGGAGCGTTTTTGTACGGATTTATGCTCGCATTGATTCAGTCATGCTTTCAAAGATGATCGGCATGACCGTCGTGGGTTTGTACAACGCTGCATACAATATTGTCATTGCCCTCATGTTCCTTCCCGGCGCATTGAGTCAGGCTTTGTTTCCCGTCACGTCAAGATACTTTGAAACGGATCCCGACAAGGCAAAGAATATTTTCGAACGCTCCTTTAAATATTCTGTTCTGATCGGATTTCCTGCGGCGACAGGCATCGCCTTCCTGTCGGATAAAATCATTCTGATGATGTACGGCACTTCCTTTAATGAGGCGGCTGCCGCGCTCCGAATCCTAATCTGGACTCTGGCCTTTTCCTTTGCTACGGCCATGCTGGGGAACCTTCTCAATTCAGCAAACCAACAGATACGTACGACCTATAATATGATGATCTGTACAGCCGTCAATATCGGGCTGAATCTGATTCTTATCCCCCTTTATGGTTTTCTGGGTGCAAGCGCCGCCACCGTATTAACGGATGTGAGCCTCGTTACCCTTAGTTACCTGTCCGTTCGGAAATATGTCTATGCTCCGCGTATTGCAATGCCCCTTATAAAGGCTGTTCTCGGCAGTCTTGTAATGGGGGCTGCCTTATATTTCATCAGAGATGGAAGCCTATTTTTAAGCATTTCACTCGGTGCATTGGTTTATGCTGTCATGCTTCTTATTGTCAAAGTCTTTGACCGCGAGGATTGGAATATCCTGCAGAAAATGCTTTTTGTGAAGTCATAGTGGCCCAAGAGTGCGTTAGAGAGACTATGAGTATCTGCCCATTGTGCAAGAAGGGGAGTATGATTCGGACCGAAGATTCCTTGAGGGAAGACAGGATCTGTCCGGCCTGCGGGCAGCGTTACGGGCCGCTTCGTCTTCAAGAGACCCTGCGGGGTCCCGGAGCGGCTGCGCAGATCCTTCGATGGCTGAAGAGGTTATGGACCTACCCGATCTATTACCGGTTTCGGAAGAAGAATATCCATGTGGGCAAAGGCGTTTCCATCTCAAGAGGATTCAAGTTTCTATGGGGGAACATGATCGTAGGAGATGACGTTGCGCTGCAAAACACGTTTTGTGATGACTCCGCTGCCGTGACGATCGGCGCCCGCAGTTTTTTCGGCCATGATGTGAAACTGCTGACTCCCTATCACGACATGGAGTCGTTCGATCAGGACAGACGTCACGCCGTACGCTGCAAGCCCATTCATATCGGACGGGGCGTTTGGATTGCCTCCAGCGCGATCATCCTGGCCGGAGTGACCATCGGAGATGGAGCGGTCGTGGGCGCCGGGGCCGTGGTCACACGGGATGTCCCCGCCTTTACTTTCGTCGCTGGGAACCCGGCAAGAGTGATCCGAACCCTTTTGAAGAAAGAAGCGGGAGAGATGATCGAGGAGAAAGCCTGAACCCATGAAAATATTCCTTGTTGCAGTTCATTTCCATAGCTCCTTCGGCTGGTCCATTGAGCAGGCCCTCAAGCGATGCGGACATGAGGTGATCGTGTTCGATTACCGCAAGGACACGCGCCTGCGCGCTCCGCTTTTGAGCACCCTCTTTGTTCAGCGTATGAATCGCCTGTTGTCGGCTTTGGTGAAGGAGGTCAAGCCGGACTTGACCTTTGTGGCAAAGGGGGAACTGCTTTTTCCTGAAACGGCAAAGAGGATTCGAGAGGTGACCGGCGCTCCGTTGATCAATTGGTTTCCGGATGCGCGGCCCATGGCCTTTGATAATGTCGCCCATGCGCTTTCTTGTTATGATTATTTCTTTACCAAGAACCCCTATTGGAACAAAAAACTTCGTGAAATCGGTTATCAGAATATTCATTTCCTGGCGCACTCCTATGATCCGGAAATTCAGAAAAGGATGCCGCTGACGGAGCAGGAGAGACAAACCTTCGGATCGGAGGTCAGTTTTATAGGCACCATGTATCCGTACCGGCTAAAGGCCTTGGAGAGGGTTCAGGGGATGGATTTCAAAATATGGGGCCCAGGTTGGGAGAAGCTCCCTTGTGATCATCCTCTGCATGGCTCTTGCCAAAGATCCGGCATTATTCGCGGCATAGACCATAGCCGAGTGATCAATGCATCCCTGATCAACCTGAATCTTCACCACTATGATGACATTGATGGTCTGAACCAGCGGTTTTTTGATATCGCGGGGTGCGGCGGTTTTCAACTGGTTGACGATCGGGCCGAAATCGGGCGCTATCTGACCCCCGGCAAAGAGGTCGTCTGTTATCGAGACGTGGAAGAGCTTTGTGAAAAAATCCGATATTACCTTGAGCGCCCGGATGAGCGTGAGGCGATTCGGGAGAACGGATTCAGGCGGATCCGGAAGGGGAATACGTATGATGACCGGATCAAGGAAATCTTCTCTGTGATTCGGACTTGAGCGGATCCCGTGACCCTGCCGTGTCTTTGGCCACAAACCGCCCTGCGCAGGGCCTCGAAAAGGGAAACAAGAAATGGCGCCGCTTCGACCGGGAGATTCAAATGGCCCGCCTAAGAGTGCTTTTCGTAACTGTGGATTATCCTCCACTTATAGGAGGCATGTCTGAGCATGCCTATGGGATCGTGAAGGGTCTTCGGGATCAGGGAGAGGAGGTCTTTGTGCTGGCTCCCCGCCCGGACGGCGCTTTGAGAGGAGATTCGATTCGCTCTGAAGAAAGGATTTATCGCTATCCTTTGTTGAATTCACCCATTTTGCGAATCCTCGTTCTCAGCTATTTCATTTTAATGCTTCTTCTCCGGCACAGGATTCGGGTGGTTCTGAACAATACCTGGTCTCCCTGCGGCATATCCACTTATCTGGTTTCTCGTCTATTGCGAATCCATTACTTTATCCATGCACACGGACTGGATGTGCTTGAGCCCCGGAGAAGCGCGTTTTGGAGGAGTTGGATGATACGGGTGATGCGTCATTCCGATCGGATCTTGCCCGTGAGCCGGTTTACGGCTGAGAAGATACTCAGGCTGGGAATCCCCAAAGAAGCGGTGACGATCCTGAGCAACGGGATTGACCCCGCTCGGTGGCTCGAGTCAAAAAAATCTTCCGGCCTGCTGCAACGAGATTCTCTCCAAGGGAAGAGGATCATTTTGAGCGTCTCAAGACTGGTGAAGAGAAAGGGGCATGATCTGATTCTGCGGGCCGTGGAGAGGCTGTCCGGAGAATTTCCTGACCTGGTCTACCTGATCGTCGGGGATGGTCCGGAAAGGGAACGGCTTGAGTCCCTGGCAAAGGGGCTTCATTTAGACGGGCGGGTGATTTTTACGGGTTATGTGAAAAGTGAAGATCTCCCGGCCATCTATTCTGCCTGTGATCTATTTGTGCTGACGCCTGCCGAGATCCGGGATCAAGGGGATGTCGAAGGATTCGGGATCGTCTTTCTTGAGGCGGGCATCATGGGCAAGGCGGTCATCGGTTCCCGTTCCGGAGGCATTGAGGATGCCGTGGCGCACGAGCAGACAGGGCTTCTCATTCCGTCGGGAGATCAGGACGCTCTGGAACAAGCGCTTCGAACCCTGTTGCATGAGAGGGCATACTGCAGTCAACTGGGGCAAAATGGAAAGGAGCGCGTTTTGAAGGATTATACATGGAGCCGGGTTGCCGCTCATCTCAGGACGATTATCTCTTGCCATGCCGGCCAAAGAGGTAAATAGGGATCGAGGGTTTTGCATGCCGGGGAATGTCGTGAAGAAGAACGTCCTTTTCATAGAAAACACATCCGATCTGATCGGAGGCGGCCAACAGAGTCTTCTGAATCTGCTGCGCTTCCTCGACCGGGATCGATTTTCTCCGATGGTCGTATTCCCTTGTGACGGGCCGTTTGCGGAGAGGATTCTGACCTTGGGAATCCCTGTTTTCTTTAGTGATATGAACACCCTGAAAACGCTCAATGTTCTTCGTTTGGCACAAAGTGTTCGGAGTCTCATCCGTATCCTGCGCAGCCGGAAGATTGATCTTGTGCACACCAACGCATCCAGGACCACATGGTATGCAGGGCTGGCCTGCAGAATGGCGGGGGTATCGCTGGTTTGGCATGTCAGAATCGCGATGCGGGAGTCGTTCTATGATGCGCTGCTGTACCTTCTATCTGACAGGGTGATAGCCATTTCCAATGCCGTGGCGCGCCGGTTCCCGTACCCGAACTCCCGGAAGAAGGTCTCCGTCATTTACAACGGCATTGATCCGGATGAATTCCACCTCGTAGATGCGTCGCCATTCCGGAGAAGATTTAAATTGGACGATAAATTCGTGATCGGCGTTGTCGGACAGATCCATCCCCTGAAAGGCCAGGTTTATGTCATACGGGCGCTCAAACAATTATCAGCGTCATTTCCCCATCTTCACTGTCTGATCGTAGGATCTCCCACCGCTTACCAGAGAGAGTTGGAGCGCATGGTTACAGACCTTGGATTGGAAACCTCTGTCACCTTTACAGGATGGCAGCAGGATGTTCGGGAGGTCATGTCGGCCCTGGACATTCTTGCGGTTCCTTCTCATACCGAAGGCTTCGGGCGGGTCTTGATTGAGGCGATGGCGTGTGAGCGGCCGGTGGTGGCATTTGCCGTTGATGCCGTTCCGGAGATTATCGAATCGGGAGAGTCGGGATTGCTCGTGCCAAAGGGAGATTTGGCCGGTCTGGTTACGGCCATTCGAGCCTTGATTGAAAACAGGGATTTGAGGCAACGAATAGCAAGGAATGGAAAAGAGCGGGTGCGCCGGCTTTTCGACATTCGGGAGAATGTCAGGAGGACGCAGCAGGTTTATGATCTATGTAAAGTGTAATCACTGCGGTCACGATGATACAAGGCTGGTCCAGCAGGTTGACGATACCTATCGGGTCGTTCAGTGCCGTAGCTGTGGTTTGGTCTATACGAACCCCATCCCCGACCTTCACTCTCTTTGCGACCATTACGGTGAAAACTATTACCGTGATTGGATCGAGAAGCAATCGCGCGCCAGAGAAAGGATGTGGAGAAAAAGGATCAGGGAGGTGATGAGACATAAACAGGGCGGCCGGTTACTGGACGTGGGCTGCGGTCTCGAAACGTTCTTGATGCTGGCGAAAGGGCAGGGATTTCAGGTCCAGGGCACGGAGGTATCCTCTTTTATCACGTCTCAAGGGCGTGAAGACGAACCTCCGGATATATTTCGAGGGGAACTTCCGGAAGCTCAATTCCCGGATAAGCGCTTTGACGTCATCACCCTGTGGCACAGTTTGGAGCACATGCCGGATCCAAAGAGGAACCTGATGGAAGTCCATCGCATCATGAAAGACGACGGGTTATTGGTGATTGCCGTGCCCAACCTGAAAAACTATTTTACGCGGTTTTTTTACCGCCTTTACAAGAGAAAAAAGTTCTCCCTGTTTGATCCCGGGGCCAAGGAACTTCACCTGTTTCATTTTACGCCGATCAGCTTGCCCGCCATGCTGCATTCCGTCGGATTTTGCGTGGAGCAGTTGCGGCTGGATTTGTCCGCCGTGGTATTCCAGCGGAAAATCATCGACTGGATCAGCGGACTCGTCTATGCCGCGACCCGCGCCAACTTTGCCGATGGATTTAAAATATTTGCAAGGAAGTCCGGTCACACCGCACAAAAAGCCCAATGAAAAAAACCAGGATGGGCTTGTATGTGAAGGGATGGCTTCGGGAATGAAATCACTGCTTAAAACTCGTCAGGTTCTGAAACGTCTCTTCGTGTTCATGAGAACGGTTTTTCTTCTAAGCGCGGGGCGTTTTGTTGTTCCCAGGAAAAGGAGCGGGATTCCGTCAAAACCCGTCAAGATCCTTGTGATCTCCCAGACGCGCCTGGGAGATGCTGTGCTGTCCGTTCCCCTCCTGACGGTTCTTCACGACCGATTCCCCTCAGCGCAGATTCATGTGCTTGCAAATCGGTATATACGGGAAGTCTATGAGATGTGCCCGCACACCACCGGGATCATGGAGTTGGAGAGCGTTTTCGGGCCCTTGGACTGGGCGCATGACATCAGACGAATCCGAAGGGAGAAGTTCGATTGGGTTATAGATCTGAATACGGACGGATCTTTGATGCCGGCGGTTGCGGCCGGGTACTCAGCCGCGCCATGCAGAATCGGTTATGGACAGGATGGACGGCGTATCTTCTTTGACGCCGCGCTCCCTTTTCCCAAGGAAGGGCGGCATATGGTGGATCTGATTCTGGGTACTCTGGCGCCCCTCGGACTTTCCAGGGACCGGCCCGGTTTTGATCTGGTGATCCCTAAGGCGGAAGAGAGAGATACAGCCGCTATGCTGGAGCGGATCGGCGTGAAACGCGGCCGCCCGGTTGTCGGGATTCATCCCGGTGGAGTCCATCCAACCCAGCGCTGGCCTGCGGAGAATTTTGCTGATCTTTCCGACCTTATCCTCCGAAGCGGAGAAGCTCAGGTTCTCTTGCTTGGAGGGCCGAAGGATCAGATTCTGCTTTCGGAAATCGTCAACCGGATGCAAGGCGCGCCGATTCAATTCCCTCCCGTGACCCGTATCAAAGGTCTTGCAGCGCTCTTGAACAATCTGAATCTGTTGGTGTGTAATAATTCCGGCCCTCTTCATTTGGCCTCGGCTCTTTCTATCCCGACGATTTCATTTATGGGGCCCACGCGGGCCGAACAGTGGCGGCCTGTAGGAGAAGGGAATACAGTCCTCCGAAGGGATGACCTCGATTGTATCGGGTGTAATATGGGAATATGTCCGGTTAAAACGCATGCATGCATGTACGGAATCTCGCCGACAGAGGTATTTGAGACCATCCGGAATCGTCTGGCGCAAGACTCCAAGATCTTGTCTTCATAATAGTGCCGGCTGAGGAAGTTCATTTCTTCGTATTCCTTGAAGGCGCGGATGCAGAAGGAAATGAACTCTCCTTTTTCCCGCTCGAAAAGAACCCTGCCGTTCTGGGCGACCTCATACCGTAAGGCTGAGGAGACGCTGTTCAGACAGACGACGTCCAACCGGTCTACGACAAGCAGATGAATCTCCGGGCGGGATATCCCGTAAAAACAAAGCTGGGGATCAATCGGAGGAAAGCACCAGAAGTTTTTTCTCAACGAGGTCCCGGATCAGGTCCAGGGCCTGTTTCCGGATAACGGCCGGGTCTCCCTCAAACTCCTGAGGAAGAAGAGAGAGGATTTCTCCCAACGGCACGTCTTCATTGCAGAGATCCCAGATCCGGGCGCCGGTCTCGTTCAAGAGGTAAGGTTCCCCGTTTTCTTCATCAAACAGGACGGTATTCCCGTCCTCTTCTCTCCAGAGCACGTTGGATGGGATGCTCGGTTTGCGATGGTCCGTTGTCATATATCACCCTTATATTGAGGGATGAATTAACTGAATACTGTGTTCTTGGTGGACTGACTGCAAGAGACCGAGCCTGTCGGGATATTATTCTTGCCGCAGACGATTCCCCGTTCGAGGCCCGTGGTGCAGAAATAGTTTCCCACACCTTGAACCGAGATGGATGTGAGTTCGGGTTTTATCCATGGTTTTTTCGGTTTTGTTGCCATATTTTATACTCCTTACTTTGTTTGAGAAAGCCTTACACAGGGGGCATATTCCCCCCAGACATCGTCGGTGCGGAGATAGGCCTCGGCCCTGCAGCCGCCTTTACATTCATGCAGGGATTCACAGCCGCGGCACCGGCCGTGAAGGTTTTCCACCTGCAGGAACTGGGCATAAAGCGGGATCTGCTCCCAGGCCCCCTGTATCCCGTATTCCAGGACATTGTTTGAGAGCCCCCAGACGTGGGCCGGGGTGCAGGGGGTCATGTTCCCGTCCGGCATGATCAGGCAGGTGGAGGCGGTTTCGCTCCCCACGGTGCAGGTGCTGGGCCTTCCGATCTCATTAAAGAAGAGGGTATGGTTCCTGAAAGAAACCTTCACGCCCATCTCATTCAATGACCGGATACTGTCCATGGCCTCACGAAGTTCTTTTTCAAGGGGCCGTAAGGATTCGTAATTCAAAAAGCCGCGGCCTGTCGGTGTCATCTCGGAGGCATTGATCAGGGAGGGTTCGAAGGGGAGAAGCTTATGGACCAGCCGGGAGAGGTCATGGATATTCTCCCGGGTGATGGTCACCTTGATATGCAGGTCAAGACCCGCATCGTGGATCCAGCCGAGGGCCTTGATGATCCGATCAAAGGCATGCCCACCCATGATGGCGTCGTTGATCTCCGGTCTGGAGCCGTGCAGGCTCACCTGAATCCGGTTCAGACCATAGTCTTTAAGGCCCTGAACCGTTGCCGGGTCCAGTAAAATTCCGTTGGTGGTCAGGACCGTGAAGATTCCGTTCTCGCGGAGACGTCCGACATAATCCAATGTTTCGGGGATCAGGAGGGGCTCCCCGCCGGTGAGGTAGACCTTCAGGACCCGGCATTGGATCAGGTCTTCGAGAATGAGGGCCCGTTTTTCGGCATCCAGTTCATGGTCTCGGATCTCGAGATCCGATTCGCTGAGGCAGAAATTGCACGCCATGTTGCACCGGTCCGTGAGACACCAGAAGACTTCAACGGGGGTTTTTAAGAGCATGGGTCAGCCTGTCTTTAAAATGTCCAAAATGATGCCGGGCAAAACGGGAAAATCCCTTATAATATTATATTTTAACCGGGTTATGGCTATGCTGTCAATGATCGATTTTGAGACGTCAAAAGCGGCCCGGTTATGGCGGATCAGGTCTTCCCGGGCCGTATCCGGAGACTCCTGAATCTTGGCTGCTTCCAGGGAGGCGAGCAGGGAGAAAAAGGCCTCAGCCTTATCCATTTTATCAGCATAAATGGATAAGTGGTTGATATTGTTGTCTAAAAATATCACTTTTTTTAATGGGGCACTTTCCGGAAACGGTTCTCTAAGGTCGATCCGGAAAACTTCTTCATCCATGCTTTGCACCAAGGTCTTTTCATGGGCCATCAGGCCGAGTTCCGGATGGAGATTCATCACGTCCCGGGTGATCCGGATCCTGCGGGGGTAGGGAAGGATCTGGAACGACCCGTTGCTTTCCATACGGATGAAGCTGTCCTCTTCGGAGAGATAGCTGAATCCGTATTTCGTCAGGAGGCAGGAAAGGGAGGTCTTGCCTGAGTTGGTCTTGCCGAGGAGAAGGAGACCCCTCCCATCCTTGTAAAGGGATGCCCCGTGAAACACTGCCAGGTCTCCCATAAGAGAGAGTTCCAAGTGGACCAGGAAGCCGGTGACCCCGAAGAGGATGACCGCAACCGCATCCGCCGGGCACGAGCCGCTGATATAGAGATGGACGGTCCGGTTAGGGATGTTCAGCACGGAGACGGTATCTTTGCGGATCCAGTGGATTTCGTCTCCGGGATCTCTCCGAAGCGTCTTGAGCGGTGTTTTGTCCTCATCGAGGTCTTGTTTTTGTGTCAGGGAGAGACGGATCCGGGGAGATGGGACCGGGTCGCATCCGAAGAAGCGCCACTCTTGAGTGAGCTGTTCCATGATCTCCGGGTGATCGCCTTTCACACTCACGGAGATCCCATGGATCTTAAAAAACCGCTCCATGACCATTCGAATCATGTCCTTGCAGGAGAGTGCGGTTTCATTGCATATCCCTTCTCAGTACGTCCCAGGTAAATTTCAGACGGTCCGGCATCCGGTCGATACAGGTAAAGGCAAAGAGCCGTTTGATAGGCCAGCTGTTTTCAGTCATGGGATGAAACATATCATATTTTCGAAGATACCAGTCCAGGATATTTTTACGGACCGGGCCGATGCGAAGGATCTCCTCTGTCCTGACCGGAAGTGTCATTTGGTAGAACCTCTCCAGGATGATCAGGGTATAGGCCAGATAGGTGGCGATGGATTGAGACCTTGCTCTTTCGACGACCCGGTCCCAGTGGATCTCCCTACGGTTGACCCACTCGTGAATATCGCACAGCCAGCTTAGACGTTTAAACAGGAAATGTTTGAAGAAGTGCAGCGAGAGATAGAGGAGTGTATCGTCATCGGACATCTCCAGGTACGGTCCATACGGACTTTTTTGAGCCCTGGCCCAGATCCCGGCTTCAT
>Ga0210056_1000049_pt1 | contig 73162 bp, 66 predicted proteins | sample CryGeyCG2014_080_2_FD_183965 | JGI IMG/M metagenome (GOLD analysis project Ga0210056, IMG submission 183965) | Groundwater microbial communities from aquifer - Crystal Geyser CG07_land_8/20/14_0.80 (SPAdes) (version 2) | ecosystem: Environmental > Aquatic > Deep subsurface > Groundwater | place...
CGAATAGCCCTGGCTGATGAAAAGGCAAAGATATGGATCAGCGATAACCCCATAAAGAAATTCATACTAATCCCAAATAAACTGGTGAACATAGTGGTTTAATGAAAACTACGGTAATCATTCCTACCTATAATGAAAAAGATAACGTTATTCCTCTGGCAGAAGAGATTTTTAAAGTAGTCCCTCAAGTTGATATACTTGTCGTAGATGACAACTCTCCTGATGGCACAGGGCATATAGCAGATGAGCTTGCGCAAAAAAATAATCATATAAAAGTTTTGCACAGGCAAAAAAAAGAAGGCCTCGGAAAAGCATATATAGAGGCCTTTAAGTATTTATTGTTAACCGATACCGAATATATAATCACAATGGACGCAGATTTTTCGCATGATCCGAAATATCTGCCTGATTTTCTCAAAACTATAGAAAAACATGATGTGGTTATAGGTTCTAGGTATATGCATGGTATAAGCGTTTTGAATTGGCCGCTTTATAGATTAATTCTCAGTGTTTTGGCAAATAAATATATAAGATTTATGACTGGGTTGCCTATAAAGGATTGCACCTCAGGCTTTGGGTGTTATAAAAAGTATGTTTTTAAAGAAATAAATTTTGAAAATTTTGCTTCCGGAAGCTATGCATTTTTATTTGAGTTGAAATACAAATTATTCAAGGGGGGTTTTATTATTAACGAAATTCCAATTGTTTTTATTGAACGCCGCGCCGGACAACCAAAGATGTCAAAAAAGATTATAAAAGAAGCGTTTTTTACTGCTTTGCGGTTACGTTTTTCAAAATCATGATATGAAAAAATACAAATTATACATACTTTTATTTATTCTTTTGTTTGTATCGTATGGATATTTTTTTCATTGGATAGGCGGGTGGAATGAGTCTACGCGTTTAGATCTAACTTATTCTATCGTAGAGCGCCATACTTTTAATATAGATCCATACCATGAAAATACCGGAGACAAAGCATTTTTTAACAGTCATTACTATTGCGATAAGGCGCCAGGGTTGTCATTTTTTGCGGTTCCGGTATATATCGTAGTAAAGAGCGCAATAAAGTTGTTTAATTTTCCCATAAGTTTTGATATGCCTAATAGTTTGACGATTTTTTATTTGCTTACGCTGTTTTGTGTGGGCGTGCCTTCGGCGCTTTTGGGTGTGCTCTTTTATAAATTTATAGGATATTTTACGGACAACAAGGTATTTCAATTAGTTGCGGCCTTGGGTTACTCTTTGTGTACATTGGCATTTCCGTATTCTACATTATTTATAGGGCATCAATTTGTTGCGGTTTTGGGTTTTGCAGCATTTTTTCTGGCCTTTAGGATGAAGCAGGTTGACTCGGTGAATTCGAAGATTTTATTTTTAACGGGTTTATTGGCCGGCTACGGCGCTATAAGTGAATATCCCATGGGGATTGTGGCAGCGGCGCTTTTTGTTTATATATTCAGCTTTCTAAAGCGCAAGAGGGATATCGTATTTTTTATTCTCGGTGCGGTAGCCCCGGTATTATTGCTTATGTATTATAATTATGCTTGTTTCGGCAATCCATTGCATTTGTCATATAAGTTTGAGGTTCCAAATAAGGCATTTGAGGGTATGAAAGAGGGATTTTTTGGCATAACAATGCCAAAATTAAGCAACCTATATGGTATATTATTCGGCGCTTATAGAGGTCTGTTTCGAACAAGCCCTCTACTTTTATTAAGTATACCAGGGTTTTTCTATCTATTTAAGAGAAAAGAGGCCCGGCCGGAGTTTTATTTTGCATCTTTTGTGATAGCGTTCTTTATATTGCTTAACAGCTCCTATTATATGTGGTACGGCGGAGCAACAATGGGCCCGCGGCATATAATACCTATCTTGCCATTTATGAGCATAGGCCTTGTATTCTTTCTTGAAAATTTTAAACAAAACAGACCGGTAAAAAGCATTTTTAAAATATTATTTGCTATTTCTTTTCTTTTAATGCTTTTTGGAACCGCAGTTGATCCGCGAATCCCGCCTATGGACATGTCGGTGGTAGGGTTTATTTTTATACGTTTATTTTTTGGTTACCATAGTTTGAATATGGGAATTTTACCATTTTTGTATTTTCCATCATATTTTTTAAAAACTCCATATGTTTTGTCACTGTTGCCGTTGATATTTTTTTTGGTAATAATAATATATAGATTTATGACTATTGAATACAGTAAGCATAGGGGTTTTCATAATGCAAAGGATGATAAAGATAAAAACAATAGCTGTTCTTCCCGCATATAACGCCGCAAAGACGTTAAAAATAACATTGGATGATATCCCGCGCGATTGCGTGGATGATATTATCCTGGTGGATGATGTAAGCCGGGATAACACCGTCGATGTGGCGAAACAGCTTGGGATTAAGCATATTTTTGTGCATGAGAAAAACACCGGTTATGGCGGTAATCAGAAGACATGCTACAAAGAGGCGTTAAAACTTGGCGTTGATATTGTGGTAATGGTGCATCCGGATTACCAGTATGACCCCAAGATGATACCGCAGCTTATTGAGCCGATAAAAAAGGGCGAGGCAGATGCGGTGTTTGGTTCAAGGATGATGAAGGGCGGCGCGCTTGAAGGCGGCATGCCGCTGTGGAAGCATAACGCCAATATACTCCTGACAGCGCTTGAGAATGTAATTTTACGGACATATCTGACAGAATATCATTCCGGTTTTAGGGCGTACAGCGCAAAACTGCTTAAGGCAATAAAGTTTGAGGATAACTCGGATAATTTTGTGTTTGATACAGAAATAATCGTGCAGATATTGTTAAAGGGCTTTAAGATAGATGAGATACCGATAAGGACGCGCTATTTTCCCGAGGCATCAACTGTCAGGTTCTGGCAGGGCACAAGGTACGGCCTGGGTATTCTAAGGACAATGCTGAAATATATATTACATACGAAAAAGATTGTAAGTTTTAAACAGTTTATGTAACTATATGGGGACACCTCTTAAAGAGGTGTCCCCACCGACTGGTAACTGTTATGACAAAGCAGGAAAAACTTGTAATATTATTTTTAATAGGGCTTTTGGTTCTTGGGCTGGCTGTCAAGTTTTACAAGGCGCACAGCGGCGTACCAGTTTTAAAAGTTGAAAAGATAGATATAGATAAAATAGAAAAAGAAACAAGGTCAATCAGGATAAATACTGCTACAGCAGGCGATTTTGCGCGCCTGCCGGGCATAGGCCCGGCGCTTGCCGGGAGGATAGTGGATTACAGAGCTAAATTTGGGGCTTTTTCCGCAAAGCAGGATATAAAAAATGTAAGCGGTATAGGTGAAAAGAAATACGAAGCCATAAAAGATTGTTTAACGGTTGATTAATGCGAAAAAGGCCTTTATTTTTTGCTTTTTTGGCGATATGCGCAGGGATATGGATATGTGAAACCCTCCTTCCTAATCACATCAAAAATTTCACAACAACAGGCGAAATCTACCTTACGGCAAATATAGTAACAGACCCAGTCCATAAAACAGATGCCTACGGCAGGGCAGCGGTAACTTTTACAGCAGAGGCTGTCAGTATCGGTAAGGCCCAGTCAAGCGCGCGCGGGCTTGTTAATGTTACAAGCTACGATGAAAAAGATGCAGCGCTTGAATATGGCGATTATATTTTAATCAAGGGCAACACGAGCCGTCTTAGAGCACCATATCTGGCGCGCCGCGGCATATATTCGGCAGTGACGGTTAATAAAAGCGGGTTCATATCAGTAATTAAAAAAGGCAGCGGCAGCTGTTTTACCAGGAATATTTTTAGATTTAAGAATAAGCTGAGGATATTAATCAGGGAACATCTTCCCGGCGCAGAGGGCGATGTTTTAACCGGAGTTTTGTTAGGCGAGCGTTCAGCAATAGAGAATGATTTAAAGGGGAGGTTTGTTCAGACAGGCACAGTGCATATTCTTGCCATAAGCGGGTTGCACGTTGGTATTATAGCGGCGATCTTTATTTTGATGTCAAGGTTTTTTTATGTTCCAGTGCGCGTGACATATATAGTAGTGCCTTTTTTGCTGATAGCATACGCTGTGTTGACAGGCGCAAACACGCCTGTTACAAGGGCAACGCTGATGGCGTCCAGTGTATTAATAGGCAGGGCGTTTAACAGAAAAGTTGATATTTTAAACTGCCTTGGCTTAGCGGGTATTTTTCTTCTTTTAATAAATCCAAAGATGCTGTTTGACGCGGGTTTTCAGCTGTCTTTTGCCACTGTTATTTCCATAATTGCGCTGGCGCCGGGATTAGAAACGGTATTAGGCTGCGATTTTGAAAAAAACAGGGTTATTGATTATTTGAAACGCTCGATAGCGGTTTCACTGGCAGCGTGGTTTGGAATTATACCCATTGTAGCGTATCATTTTAATATGATATCTCCCGTATGCATACTTGCGAATATACCGGCTGTTTTTCTTTTATCCCTGATAGTAGCGTCGGGTTTGGTATTTTTAAGCGCCGGCCTTACTGCGCCTTTTTTAGCTCACTTTTTTGCCGGCGCGGTTGAATTTTTTATAGCCGCGCTGATAAAGACAGTGACTGTGTTTTCAAATATGCCGTTTGCGTTTTTCCGGACGCACCCGTGGAATACTGCTGAAATAATCAGTTTTTATATCGCCCTTGCGGCGATGGGATTGACTTTGTATAAAAAGAACATTCGAAAATACCATGCCGCGATTGCCTTATTGGTATTTTTAAATATATCGGTTTGGGGCGGCGTTTTACGATGTACGAAATACGACGTACGATGTACGGTTCTGGACGTCGCCCATGGCGATGCGATAATGCTGGAATTTGCCGATGGCAGCTGCGCTTTGATAGATGCAGGTAAAAAAATACGCGGTTTGGATATGGGCGAAAGGGTTATTGCGCCTTATCTGTTAAGCCGCAGGATAAAAAGAATAGACGCTGTTTTTACAACGCATAACGACAATGATCACGCCGGCGGCATGGATTATATTATTAAGAATTTTAATGTAAAAAACAAATTTGATTCTTATAATCTTAAATTCGGCGATAAGATAACAGGTTTTAAGGGCGCTGATATCCTGGTGCTTAACCCGCCGGATGAGCGTTTTCGCGCGGTTGGAAGCGAAGAAAATGAAAATTCACTTGTTCTTAAGGTTGTATCCGGCAGCCGGTCTTTTATATTTTGCGCTGATATCCAGGATCAGGCCATGGCCTCGTTGTTGGCATATCCGGGTCTGCTTAAGTCAGATGTAATTAAAGTCGCGCATCACGGGTCAAGCCTGTCTGGCACAGGCGAGGTTTTTTTAAAATATATAGCTTCTAAAATAGCCCTGGTAAGCGCCCCTGCCGGCGAAGTATCCGAAAAGCTTATCAACCAGCTTGTTGAGTCAAATTGCGCAGTTTATATAACAGGGCGCGACGGAAATATAACAGTGGAATTGAATAACGGTAAAATATGTTTGAAGTTTAATTAGAAATAGAGTATAATAATAGCACTTATGGCAAGAAAAAAGAACAATAAAAACAGGCTTAAAGAACATATTCACGGCTGGGCAGCTTCCTGTAAAATCGGAAAGGTAATAACCTCTAATTTTAATCTTGAGGAGGTACTTTCTGTGATTGCCAGTATTGCCTCTGCCGCGACCGAGAGCGTTGCCGCAAGCGTGATTACAGTTTCAGTAGGCACAAAAGGCGTTTGCGCGCCTGCGGGCTTTGGTATAAATAAGGATGTATTGCTAAAAGGCCCTTTTGAGTTTGAAAAGCGCGTTATACACCATTTAAACCATACGAAAAAGATATTCGCAATAGACGATATAACCAAAAAGGCCAAGTTCAGGTATCCGGCGTTTTTAGCCGACGGTGAATTCCTTTCATCGTTTTGCGTGCCTGTTATTTTTAACAGGAAGCTTCTGGCAGCGCTTATTCTTTATTCCGGCAAAAGGGCCAATTATACAAAGATGCATTTAAAAACATCATCCGCGCTGGCTTACCAGATAGCCCTTGCTATTCAGAATTACCATTTATATAATAATATGCACGTTAATTATTTTAACACCATCAGGTCGCTTGTGCTGGCAATGGAGGCAAAGGACCCGTATACCAAAGGCCATTCTGAAAGGGTTACTGAATATTCCCTTATAATAGCTAATAATATGAGCCTGGACCCGCATCAGGTGCAGATGATAAAATACTGCGGGCTTTTGCATGATTTGGGCAAGATCGCTATAACCGATACAATCTTGAACAAACCTGACAGCTTGAATGATGAAGAAATAAAAAATATACAGAGGCATCCGGCAGAAGGGGCGTCAGTTTTGTCGCCTTTATCTTTTTTGAGGCCGGGCATACCGATTGTAAGGCATCATCATGAGAGGTTTGACGGATCCGGGTATCCGGACAGGCTCAAGGCCGAAAAAATACCGCTTACCGCGCGTATATTAGCCTGCGCCGACGCTTATGACGCTATGACCTCTGACAGGCCATATAGAAACAGGATACCGAAAGAAGAGGCTTTTTTGGAACTGAAAAATAATTCCGGGACGCAATTTGACCCGCAGGTTGTAGATGTTTTTATAAAGAGCATGATTGGTGAACAGGAGAATACATGAAGAAGACCGTTGTGAAAATTTTGGCGTTTATGTTATTTTTATTTATTTTTGCCGAGCCGGCCGGCGCTTTCTGGGTGTGGACTCCTAAAACAAAGAAATGGGAAAACCCGAAACAGGCGCCCAAGGATACGCCAAAATCACAATTTGAGTTTGCGATGTCTTTTTTTAACGCGCCTAACTATAAAAGGGCGCAGGCGGAATTCAGGAGATTATTGAAGGCGTATCCTAATTCTGAATTCGCGCCGGAGGCCCAGTATTATGTCGGGCTTTGCTACCAGAAAGAGGAGCAGTATTACCAGGCATTTGAATCGTATCAGAAGGTTATAGAGGCCTATCCTTACAGCGAAAGAGTTGATAAGATAATTGCAGAGCAGTTTGACATAGGAAAGCTTTTTTACGACGGCTACAAATCAAAGCTGTTTGGGCTGGCTATATTACCGTCGACAGACAAGGCGGTTGAGATTTTTGAAAAGATTGTTGAGAATTCGGCTTACGGTAAATACGCGGATTCGGCGCAGTATTATCTGGGCTTAAGCTATAAAAAAATGGGCCAGCATAAAGAAGCAATCGATGCGTTTCAGAAACTGCTTGACGAGTATCCGCAGAGCAAGCTTGCCGAAGAGGCGAAGTTTCAGATAGGCCAGTGCTATATGAAAGCCGCTCCAAAGCCGGGGTATGACCAGGCTAACACGGAAGAATCCATCAGGGAATTCAAGGAACTGGTGGAGTCAAACCCTGAAGGCGAAAAAACAACCGATGCAGTAAAGATACTTGATAAATTAAAAGAAAAGAAGGCCGAATCTATTTATTCTACAGCCAAGTTTTACGAAAGAATATCCAAGTTTAACAGCGCCCAGCTTTATTACAAGCAGATCCTTAATGAATATCCCAAGACAACCTGGGCCGTCAAGGCGCTTGAGCGCCTGGAGATACTGAAGAATAAGAGGAAAATCAAATGAAAAATTTCAACAGTAACGTCATTGCGAGCGAACGAAGTGAGCGAAGCAATCTCCTTGGATCGAGGAGTTTGCTTCGTCGTGCTTCGCTTTGCTCAGCACTCCTCGCAATGACGATATCAGCGTTTATTATTTCCGGCTGCGGTTATACCAACAGGTCTCTAATAGCCCCCGACGCGGATACCATATTTGTTGATACTTTTAAGAACAGTATAGACATAACAAAAGAAATTACCGTAAGACAGAGGTTCAGCGTTTATAAACCTTTTATTGAAGTAAAGGTTACCAATGCTGTTATAAAAAGGATACTGTACGACGGTAATTTTAAGATAGTAAACAGAGATTTATCGGATTTATTGCTTACGGGAGAGGTCATAGATTACCTGAGGCAACCTTTAAGGTATTCTGACGCAAAGGATATCTTAGAATACAGGCTCAACGTTATTATAAATTTTAAACTGCAGGATTTAAAGACAGGCAAGGTTTTGCTGGATGAGAAAAACCTTACGGCCGATACGACATATTTTGTCACAGGCAAGTCAGCCAAGTCAGAAGATTCCGCCATAGATACCCTCCTCGAGGATTTATCAAGAAGAGTTATAAGCCGCATAGTCAACCGCTGGTAATTTTATGATATACCTTTTTTTAGGCAATGAGCAATTTTTAAAAAGCCGGGCGCTCGCTCTGCTTAAGGCGAAAGCATGCGCCGGGGCTTCATCTTATTTGAATTACAGGGAATTTTCAGTCGAAGAAGCCGGCCAGGATGATTTTAAAAACCTGCTGGATGATGCCCGCACAGCCCCCTTTATGTCTAAACACAGGCTTTTTGTTATAAGGGGCGTTAATGATCTTTCGGAGGCTCAAAAAGATGAGCTTGGGCTTTTTATGGAAAATAAACCCAAGAGTACGGTGTTGGCTTTAGTTGCAGGCGAGCTTAAAAAGGAAGATATAATTTACCGGGCTGTTATGAAGCGCGGTAAGATAATGAATTTTGACGCGTTTTCCAAGGACAAATTAAACCGATGGATCAACGAGAGGTTTGCGCAGCTTAAAAAACGCATAGAGCCGGCTGCGTTGAAACTCCTGATAGATAATGTAGGCGTTGACCTTACGCAGCTTGATTTAACTGTAGAGCTTGTGGCTGCCTTTACAGGTAAAAGAGATAATGTAGTGGTTGCGGATATCGAAAAATTAACAGGCAAAAATCTTGAGGTTACCGCTTTTGCGTTAACCGACGCCATAGGCGCCAAAAATGCGAATGCGGCTTTTAAGGTTTTAAATGCTATGGAAAAAGATGCAGGCGTTGTGCCTCAGCTTGTGGGCCTGTTAGGGTGGCAGCTGCGCAGGATATGGAGCTCTAAAAAATCCGGCAATAGTTTTTTAAGGCAGGGCGATAGATTTTCTACAAAAGAGTTGGAGCAGGGGTTCAAATTACTGTTAGAGCTTGACAAAGATATTAAATCAAGCCCTGTAGAGTCATGGAGGGCCTTTGAGCTTTTAGTGGCCAGGCTTTGCTCTTAGGGTTTAGTGGTTTTATTTACGCTAATTTGCTGATTTTTTTCATATAGCGGGATTTATTTCTTGAGGCCGTATTTTTGTGGATTATTTTATTTGAAGCGGCCTTGTCTAATTTTGAGGCGAGTATTTTATAAAGCGTTAGCGCCTCGGTTTTATTAGAAGAAGAGATAAATTTTTCCATTTTGCGCAAAAGTGTCCTAAATTCCGATTTTATGGACATATTTCTTTGCCGTCTTCTTTCGCTTTTACGCAATTCTTTCCACGCAGATTTTTTAATTGGCATTTGTTCCTAACCCCCTGTAATTTAATGATTTACAATATGTTTGTTGGCGGGGGCACTTCTTTAAAAGGTGTCCCCACAAGTATTTAAGTATAGCATAAAATAATTTTTGTGTCAATTTTTTTCTTGACATGCATAGGCCGTTGTGTTAAAATTGTCAACCTAACATTAATCCAATAAAACAATCAAACCAATAAATAAAGGAGGGGTTTTAAATGGAAGTGATTGTAAAAAATAGTTATGAGGAGATGAGCAAGCTGGCTGCGGAAATGATTGCCAAGATTGTCAGGTCCAAGCCAAACGCGGTTTTAGGCCTTGCAACCGGAAGCACCCCGATAGGTACTTATAAGGAATTAATCAGGATGCATAAAGAAGAGAAGCTTGATTTTTCAAACGTAACAACATTCAATCTGGATGAATATGTTGCCTTGCCGCCGACACACGACCAGAGCTATCGTTATTTTATGAACGATAATCTTTTCAATCATATCAATATAGATAAAAAGAAGACGCATGTTCCCGATGGAATGGCAAAGGATATTCCGGCTTTCTGTAAATGGTACGAAGAGCAGATTTTAAAGGCAGGCGGTATAGATGTGCAGCTTTTAGGTATCGGCGGAAACGGCCATATAGCTTTTAATGAGCCAGGATCAAGCCTTGGTTCCAGGACGCGCGTTAAGACGCTTGATGAAAAAACAATAAAGGACAATGCGAGATTTTTTAAGACAATAGACGAGGTCCCAAAATACGCAATAACCATGGGCATCGGCACTATAATGGAGGCAAGGTCGCTTATTTTGCTTGCAAACAAGGAAAATAAGGCGGACGCGATATTAAAAACTGTAGAGGGGCCGATTACAGCAATGGTTCCGGCAACTATAGTACAGCTTCATCCGAAGGCAACCATCATAACCGATAAGGCCGCGTCAAGTAAGCTTACAAGAGAATACGCTGAAGAGCCGAGCGTGTTAAAGAGATAAAACAATATATTTGGGGACAGGTTCCTTAAGGAACCTGTCCCCATCTAGTTCATGAGGTGATATATGCAATCCGAATTAATAAATAGCGTATCAAAAGTAAAGCAGTTTTTAGGTAAAGCTACCCAGTCGGCTGCAACCGGTAAAAAGGCCGAGGCCTTAAAGCCCGAGCAGATAGCTGTTCTTGAAAAAAACGGAAATTTTTGCCATGACTGGAAAAAAGTAAAGGTGGCAAAGAATTTTAATCCAAACCGCGTATTTAATTGTTATTTTGACGGCAAAGTTACACTTGGCGTTTTTGTTGAAAAGATAGAGGTGTCCAAGGGGATAATATTAAGCAGCGGTTTATATAACAGCAAGATAGTAGATTGCCAGATAGGGGATAATGTTTTAATAAGCGATGTAAAGTGCCTGGTGAATTATGTTGTCAAAGAAAAGGCAGTGCTTTTTAATAATGGTATTATTTCCTGCGCCTCGCCGTCTGTATTCGGCAACGGCACAGAAGTGCCTATTGCCATAGAAACCGGCGGCAGAGAAGTAAAGCTTTATGCCGATATAACTATTGACGAAGCCGCTAAAATAGCCGGTTCGCGCCACGATAAAAAGTTATTGGCAGAATACGAAAAAAAGATATCCGGATTCGTAAAAAATGTTTCTTCGGTTTGCGGTATAATAGAAGAAGGCGCCGTAATACGCAATACCCAGAAGGTAGCGGATACATTTGTCGGAGCGTACGCGGTTATTGATAATGCTGTTATGGTGAAAAACACAACCATACTCAGCAACAAGGACGAAAAGGCCGAGATTATAGACGGCGCCTACGTAAAGAATTCAATTATACAATGGGGCAGCGAGGTTGCCTCCGGCGCCATAGTCGATTCATCGTGCCTTACAGAACATTCGCGCGTGGAGCGTCACGGCAAGGTTACCCAGTCAATACTTGGGCCCAATACAGGTATAGCAGAGGGCGAAGTAACAGCCTCTCTTGTAGGGCCGTTTGTGGGATTTCATCACCAGTCGCTTTTAATAGCGGCATTCTGGCCTGAAGGAAAAGGCAATGTCGGTTATGGCGCGAACGTTGGTTCAAATCACACGTCAAAAGCGCCTGACCAGGAGATATGGCCCGGAGAGGGCGCTTTCTTCGGCTTAGGCACCAACATAAAATTTCCTTCGGATTTCAGCAAGTCCCCCTATACCATAATAGCGTCCGGTGTAAACGCGCTTCCGCAGAAAGTTACTTTTCCGTTCTCACTGATTAATTCCGCTTCGCTTTCTTTAGACGGCATATCCCCGGCATTTAACGAGATAGCCCCGGGATGGGTTCTGTCGGATAATATTTATACCATAAAGCGAAACGAAGGAAAATACCAGAAAAGAAACAAGGCAAAAAGGTCCAAGTTTGTTTTTGAAGTGTTCAGGCCTCAGATAGTTGACCTTATGCTTGATGCCAGGCAACGTCTTATAGATATAAAGTTTAAGAAGAATTATTACACATTTAAGGATATCCAGGGCCTTGGCAAGAATTACCTGCTTGAAACAGACCGCGCAAGGGGTGTTGAGGCATATACTTTTTATATAAGGTATTACGCGCTTTTGGGTTTAAAGAAAAAGCTTGAAGAGCTTTTAGCAGGCAAAAAGTCGGCATTTAAGAAAAATTCAGGAAATGTCCTTACGCTTCATTCAAAGGATAAAAGATGGGAGCACGAGAGAAAGATACTTATCCAGGAATTAAAGGATAAGAGCGCTGTTGAATGCCTTGATATTCTAAGCCAGATGCAGGAGAAGATAGCCAGGGATGTCCAGGTATCAAAGGAAAAGGATGATAAACGCGGTGCTAAGATTATATCGGATTATGCGTTTGCGCACCCTGTGGCTGCGGATGACAGTTTTGTAAAGCAGACCTGGGATGATACAAAGAAGATGCAGCGTGAAATTTCCGCTTTGATAAAAGTGGTAGGTTTACCGAAAAAGAAGAAGTAATGCATGTAAGAATGGGGCCAGGTTTAGAACCTGGCCCCATTCTTTAAGATGGCCGCATAACAAAAAAAGTGCCAGGCACCCTTAGCGCAAAAGATTAACCTGTCGGGGGCGCCAGGCACTTTTTTTATTGGAATATTTTCTTGTAGGTTAACAGGAATCGGCGGTCTTCAGTGCCTGCGTCCGCTAGAGAGTCATCCTGGTCTTCGCGGTAAAGGAAGCTTGCGGATATCCTGTGGTCTTTGGACATCTGATAAGTGGCGTCACAGGCGGCTGTCCATACTGAGCGGTTTCCCACATCCCTGTTGTCATCAAGCTGGTAAGTGAAATAAGGCGTAAAATTTAATTGAGCGCCGCTTTCAAAGAAATACCTGCTGAAAGGCCATGAGAATGTTGTTGAATATATGTTTGCTTTTTTATCCTGCAACATGCCTGTTTTATCAGAATCCGCCTGATAGCTGTATCCGAATGACAGGTTTGACCCCGCCCATAAATACAGGGCCGTGCTTACATTGAAATAGTTCTGCCTTCCTATAGTGCCTTCAGAGCCGTCCTGGTCTTTTTGCGTATTTGAGTGCATGTATTCGGTTGAGAACAGGACCATGTCAGTTAATTCCTTTGCCATTCTTATGTTGTAGATATTTGTATAAGTCTCGAAGGTTTCTATGTTGTCAACAGCGCGCCTTCTTGTATAGGATGTGTTAAGGTCAACGCCGTAAAGCTGTTTTGCCAGTTCGAATATGATGTCCCTGTCAGAGACATCGTTTGAGGCGTATTCGCTTCCCGGGACAGAAAGCGTATTCATAAATTTTAATCTTATAGCGCTTTGAGGAAGCCAGTTTTCCATCTCAGGGACGAATCTTAAAGCGCCTCCGTAATTGGTCTGGCGGTTTGTTTCTATTTCGTTGTCCCTGTCAAGGTTATTCCTGATTCTGGAAAAATTCATGTCTATATATATCGGGTCAAAATTAAACGGCCTGTATTCCAGGTAATTTTCTATTTTTTCCCTGTCAGATGTTATGCCGGCCAGCCATGTGGTGGTGGTTGCGGCAAGGTCTGAATAGGAGCGAAAGTCTGACCCTATTCGTTCATATGAGTTTATAAGCCGGAATTTCGGCACCTGGATGGATGAATATATGTAATGAGCGAAGTCCTTAAGTTTTTCGTCGGTTACAAGGATATCTTTATCTGTGCGGTCTTCGTCGCTTGTTGAATAGGCGTTTTCTGTTTTTATTTTCCAGGTCTCCGGCGCCACATCTATATGCTGCTCAACCGAATAAACCCTGTTTAGTTTTGGGTTGTAATTAGGGTCTATCATGCGCACTCTTTCAGAATCCTTTAATTCCATATAAGAGACGCCTATTTTATACCTGTCGGAAACCTTATAAAGATCTCTTGCGCCGAATACCTTGCGCGGGTATATGTAGCCATTGTCTCTATTGGTGTGTTGTTGTGTTCTGGCAAGAAAATGAGGGACAGCTCCCCAGAGGATCCTGAATTCGTTGTCATCATTTTTAAGCGCGTAATTTACGCCCCTGTAATAAAGGCCTCTTAATGTATATCTGCTGAAATTTGTCGAGGTGTCGCCTGCTATAAAGGCCGCGCCGTTGGGGTTGCTTAATGAATACATAATCCTGCGCAGCCTCGCGTCTTCATGGCTGTTATCATGATAGCGCGCGTCAATAGAGATATTGCTTTGCCATTCTTCACCCAGCGGTTTCATAAACACCTCACCCGGCGCCGGCTCTTCGATGGCTTTATATACCTTTATCTGCCTCTGGGCGGTTGCTGTGTTGCACGCTAATTCCGAACTGTCTATTACTGTCAGGATTACGGTATAATCGCCTTCTTTTTCATATTTATGCCTGACTACAGGCAGATTGCTTGTTTCTCCATCTCCGAAATCCCAGTAAAACGAAAGTTCCTGGTCATCCGGATCGTATGAACTTGTCGCGTCAAATATAAATTCATTCCAGTCAAGCCCGCGCCTGGGTTTTGGCATTTTTTTGGGCACTGATGGCAGCTGCGCTCTTAGAATATCATCCATCCTTACGTGTTCGGCAATGAAAAAACCGTCAGGGTTAAAACTTGGGTCTGCTGAATTTCCCACATCCCTGTTGTTATATCCGAATGTTGTCTGGTTTATGAATCTTTTATAAGGTTTTCTACGGTATTCAATAACAGGTTTAAATGCGTCTGTAACCTCTATTTTTTTTCTGGCCATGACGGCGTTTTTGTATCCGTTTATTTGTTCCTGCAGCTCCTGCTCCGATATTCCGTTTTCGCTCATATTGCGCCATATCTTGTCTATATATTCTTTTGCCGCCTTATTATCAGGGTCAAGCCGCAGTATCATTTCAAATTCCATCATAGCTTCTTTCATATTTCCTGAATCATAAAGATAACAGCCTCTGGCTATGGCAAGGTCAACCTGGCCCGGCTGCGGTTGAAGAGCAATAGAAGAGCCGGGGCCAAGGCAAACGCTCAAAGATATGAGTATAGCGAATATTTTTTTAACGTTCTTATGCATCATGGCGAATAGATCTCAAGAATCATGGTTGCCGAGTAATTTCCTTTTACTGTTGCCGGCCCTGCTTCTGTAGCGAAATACACGCTTATAGGGCTTGTCAGGGTAAAGTCCCCCGTAGGATTCACATCCGTAACGTATTGTGTATCATAAATATCCTGGCCTATCAGGTTTCTCCAAGTTGCCCTGTCAGATGTCATTTCGTTGTAATCAGGTATCCTTATCCATGCAGCCTTATTTTCATATCGTTCTCCGCTATCTAAATAAGGGCCTATCCAGTATGTGTCATCATCAACAGTCGGAGGCCCTGACATCACTGTGTCCCATCCCATCTCCTGGTCATCAGGGGGATAATTCAGGCACCATGTTTTTATGGGAAGGGTGTATTTTCCGTCAGATGAAACAAGGCCCGCAGGGCTGCCTTTGTAAACAGAATCTTCTATGCCTCTGTATCTTGTTGTGTTATCCGTATATATGCGCATATACCATGGCTGCTGATGGTGCATTACGTTATATAAAAAGAAATCCCATTTAACTTCAAGCGGCGCCGGGTGCATATGCCTGCCGTACGGGATTACGCCAAAATCAATCATAGTTGGAAAGATTTGAAGTTTTTCAGCTGTCGGGTTTGCGCCGACGCGAACAGGGAATGCGCCGTATTCTCTTGAAAGTTCGGTTTCAGTAATGCCGTCTTCAGAACCGTATATGACAAGCGTTATAGTGTATTGTCCGGTAACTGCTGTCCAGTTTGTTGTGCTTTTAAATGTTGCGCCCGGCGCAAGTGCGGCTGTTGATGTTGCTTCGGCAGGATAGCTTTCAACTCCATTGCCCCTGCTTGTTAATATTACCTGCACATATATATATCCAGGAGCCGCTATTGCATCGCCGGCATTCTCTATGGATGTGGTGAATATGATCTGGTTGCCTGCAGTAGTGTTTTTATGATAATTATAACCTATAACCCTTGCTGACTGCGCGCCAAACGCATGACTATGCAGCAATATTAACGCAGAAAATAATATAGCCATAATAATTTTACGCATCACTTAACCTCAAATTCGCTGCTGTTTTGTATAAAATCGCCATTGCCCATATCTACTGTTGCAACTACGGTATATTTATTTTTTTCAGGCGCGTTCCATTTAGCAGAAAACTTCTCAGCAAATCCCGCGAATATCGGCAGCGCCTTGCCTACCGGTATCTTTTTGACAACGGCTTTGTTCTCGTCTAATATTGCAAGGATTATAGCAGGCCTTATGTGCGTTGTGCCTGTGTTTTTGACGGATACGGAAAAATCAACACTTTTTTTATCTTCCGATTGTAATGTTGCCAGCTCTGTTATTGAGCATGAGCGGACAAGGGAATTTTTTATTGTAACATAAACAGGCATGTTTATCCTTGGGGTTATTTTTACCCTGACCTGGCCTTTTTCTTTGGGGTTTATGGGTTCAGGCTGCTGCTCTTTGTCTATTAATACGGATGCCACGTATTCGCCTTTTGAATATGCGGGTATTTTTATCGAGTATTGTATTTCCTGTTGTTTTTCTTTTTCAACCTTTATTTTATCCGGGTTTAAGGATATCCATGCCTTGCATGAAGGCGCATTACCAGGGATGATATACCGGTATTCTCCGGCTGAAAATGACAGATCTATGTCTTCATCGCCGTGGTTTTTAATTGTTATATATCCTGTAATGGTTTTATCGCTGACAGCCTCAAGTTCAAGGCGCATAGGGTCTATTTCAATAGAGGCCAGGGCAATAGAGGAGAGAGTAAAAAGTAAAAATGAAAAAGTAAAAAGTAGAAAAATAAAACTTTTGATTTTTGACTCACAGTTTTTTATTATGGGCATGTGATTATCTCCACATATAAATTAGCGGTATAGTTTGTCGCTACGGCGCGTTCATCAAAGCGGCCCCTGAATTTTATAGTAATAGGCGTTTGCGCTGTCATGTCGCCGATAGTGTTGTCATCTGAATCAAACAATATTCCGTTACTACCCGATACCCATGCCTCGTTTCTCGGGTCAATGCCCATTATTATACAATCGGTGTAAGCGCCGGCCTTATTTAATTTGTCAGGCCTGTATGTTTTGTATTCCGGCTGGCTGATGTCAGGTATTGTTTTATAGCCTACGGCATTCATTGTGGGTATATCGATCATAAGCGGTATTGAGAATCTTCCGTCAGTAGATATCAGGCCCTGATTGCTTTGTGGTTTTACCGAGCCTGCTATGCCGGTGTAGTTTGTGTTATCTGTATATATGCGCATGATCCACGGGTATTCGCCGTTATAGGTGCCTTCAATAACAATTTTTCCTATCTCTTGTTCGCCGGCATTTTTGATGTCAAAGTCCAGCTTACCGGCAAAAGAATATGTGCCGAAAGAATTTACTTTTCCGCGCGTTGGTATGATGGCGCGCTTGGCAAAAGATGTTTGAGCGTCAAGGCACATAATAGATGTAATTATAAATATTAAAAGGATAGTTTTAGTTATATTTTTCATTTTTTTCTCCGCTGTTTTTGTAACTTTCGTAACGTTCTGTAACTTCTGACAGATATGCCTGTATATCGGCAAATGTTTCGTATGGTATATGAGCCATTTTTTCCCTAAGACAGTATTCAGTCAGGTGATTTTTGGTAAATGCCATGTCTGCGTATTTGACAGGGCACCTGTCTGTTGTGCTGTCGCCTATATATATAATATAATACCCTAAAGACCTGTATCTGCGCAAGTGCATAGTTTTACAATTACCGCAGAGCGCGCAATCATCGCTGGAATAGGGGTTTTCTATGCGCAGTTTGTTTTTCTCAAAAAGCAGTTTGTTTGAATAATACGGTATGCTGCCTAAGCCGTATTTTTTTAATATTGTGTCTATGCAAAGAGAAAACCCGCCGCTTACTATAACGAATTCATAGGATTCTCTCCGGCAAAACTCAAGGAACTGTTTAAAATGCGGGTCTATCTCGATCTCTTCGTTCAGCAGGCCCGCTATATTGTCTCTTGTGGCCTGTTTCGGGTCGCATAGATCAAATTCCTGCTTTAATCCAATGCGGTTGCCGAATACTTCTTTTAGTATCTTTTTTTCGATAAGATGCCAGGCATTACCCGCGAATCTGTCAAGTATCTTTACAAGGGTGTCCTGCCTGGTTATTGTGCCGTCAAAATCGCAAAGTATCAATTTTTTCATGCAATATAAGCTACCTTTTTATTTTATTAAATAGGTAGTTGTCTATTATACCTTATATTATACAATATTGTCAAATTATTTCTTGTTAACCCCACCCGTGAGCGCGAACGCGTTTATTTTCACTGCAGGCGGCCACGAAGGGTGGGCAGCACAGTCCCGCATCAGCGGGACGAGCAGCCCACCCGAAGCCGGCCGCCTGCCTGCAGCGAGTATTCCGTGAGCAAATTACTTGACATTATATGCTATATTTGATATATTAACTGCCTATATGAAAATAACCCTGATTGGTAAAATATTTATCGCGGCTTTATTTGCATTTTTGATATTCCTTCCTGCATCAACTCATTCTGCTGACTCGAAGGTGGTTTTAAACTTCTGGGAGTTCAGCGTGGGCGAGGAATTGATGCGTTCACTTCTTGATAAATTCCAAAAAGAAAATCCTGATATAGAGGTTAAGCTGCAGCAGCTTTCATGGGACTACGGATTTGACAAGATAGTGCTTTCCGTAGCTGCCAATAACGCTCCTGATGTCTGCGAGTTGGGCACTGACTGGGTGCCGAAGTTTTCATCAAGCGGGGTTCTGCTTGATGTTACAGACCAGATGACGGATATAAAAGACCAGTATCTTTTATGGGAGGCGGTTACATATGATGGCCGGCTATATGGCGCGCCATGGCTTGCCGGCACAAGGGTGCTTTTTTATAACAGAGACCTGTTTTTTAAAGCAGGCCTTAACCCTGATAATCCTCCGACTACATGGGAGGAGCTTAGTTATGCGGCAAAAAAGATAAGCGATATAGGCCCAGGCATTTATGGATTTGGTATATTCGCGGCTGAGCCGTATGCTCCCTGGCAGCAATTTCTCCCCTTTGCATGGGCTAATGGCGCAGATGTGCTTTCTGAAGATATGTCAAAATGCATCCTGAATTCTCCTGCCGCTGTTGAGGCGTTGAAGTTTTATGACAGCTTAAAGTCGTATTCTATTATTGAGCGCCAGCCCCAGGTAAATATGCTTTTTGCCAAGGGCCAGGTCGGGATGCAGATATCAGGTTTTTGGAATTTTACGCTTATACCAAGGCAAAACCCGGGGCTTAATTTCGGGGTTGCCATGCTGCCGAAGCCGGCAAAAAACAAGGGTTTCTCTGCCGCCTTTGCCGGAGGAGAAGTATTTGTTATACTGAAAAAATCAAAACATTCCAAAGAAGCCATTAAACTTATGAAGTTTTTAATGCGCGAAGAAAATGCCCTGGAGATAGTCAAGGTTCAGCACAATATAGTGCCGACCTACAAGGATTCCATAAATAGCTCGTATTACCAGACTCATCCGAACGAGAGGATATTTTTCCAGCAGATGCTTACAGCCGTTGCGCCTCCGCCGCATCCAAACTGGGTTTCAATACAGGAAGAGGTTACAAACGCCATAGAGAATGTTGTCGTCGGAAACATCAAGCCGAAAGCCGCGCTTGACCAGGCAGCTGCCAGGATAGACAAGATACTCAATCAGCGCGTAGCGGTGGACAGGTTCTCGGATAAATTTGTTACCATCCTTATATGCGTTTTCATAGTGTTGTTTTCAGCGGCATTTTATATAAGCAAGAAAATAAGGGGTATTAAGCCTGCATACAGGTTTGCAATAGTAAAGGATAGAAGCACCCTGTTTTTTCTCCTGCCGTGGCTTGTTACATTTCTGGTATTCGGCATATATCCGTTAATATACTCCATAGTTATAAGCCTTTCTGAATACAATCTTTTAAGCTCGCAGATGTCGTTTATAGGCCTCAGGAATTTTATAGAAGTTATAATGGACCCGGCGTTTCGAAGCTCAGTCCTTCATACTATGTTTTTTGCCGCAGGCACAATACCCATAACAATGTGCCTGGCATTATTTTGTTCAGTGCTTATAAATCAGAAAGTGCCGCTGAAACAGTTTTATCAGGCGGGTTTTTTCCTTCCGGTGGCCACATCTGTAATTGTTATAGCGATGATATTTACGTATCTTTACGCTCCCGGGGGATTTTTTAATTTTGTGCTTACCAAACTGCATATAAAGCCTCCGGATCCTACGTGGCTTATGAATACAAAGCTTGCTTTACCGTCTATAATGTTTATGAATGTGTGGGCGAGTTTTGGTTATTACACGGTGCTTTTTTTGGCCGGTTTGCAGACAATACCCGAATCATTATACGAGGCAGCGTCCATAGACGGCGCCAACGATTGGCAGAAATTTATCAAGGTTACGCTTCCGCAGCTGCGCCCGATAGTATTATTTGCCATTGTTATAAATACTATAAATACATTGCAGGTGTTCCCTGAGATATTTGCCATGACTCAAGGCGGGCCTTTGGGTTCAACCACAACCATAGTTTATTATCTTTATGAAACAGGTTTTCATAAGTTCCGCATGGGCAATGCCGCGGCAGTAGGATATCTTTTGTTTTTTATTATACTTGGTTTTTCGCTTTTACAGATGAAGTGGCTTAAAATGGGCGAGCAGATTGGAGAGTAATGGTAAATAAAAATTCATCGGTGTTAATAGCGAGCATAATAGTCCTTACGATTATGCTTATCCTTACAATGATACCGCTTGGGCTGATGTTTTATACATCAATAAAGACAGGCGGCACATTGTTTGAGTCCGTCGAGAATATACTGGTGGCGGATTTTGATATTGGCTCTACCAATTCCATAGGCGGGCCCATAGCGACAAGGCAGGCGCAGCAGGCCGCTATTACTACCGAATTTATAGATGATAAAATAAGAAGCGGCAGATTCTTAAGCATAAAGGCCGATACTTCAAAAGGCGGGGACGCGGTTTTCTGGACAAGGCTTGGCCAGGATGTGCGTAAGTTTGATACGCTTGAATTTAGCTGCCGCGGGGCCTCAGGCGGCGAGAAATTTTTTATTGGCCTTGAGGATGTCAAGGGCAGGGCCGCAGAGGTTGCGGTTGATAAGTATATGCCAGGGGGGCTTAAAACATCCTGGCAGAAAATAATCATACCGCTTAAAGATTTTGATATTTTAAAGATAAATCCGGATTTAAGGGAGAAGATCGCGGAAAATTTTTATATAAAATTCTCTCCCGGCGCCTCATACGCCGTAGAGATGGATGATCTGCGTTTTGATTTTAAGAAATTTACGTTTAATAATTACATCGACGTTTTGATAAGCGGGCCTTTCGGCAGGTATTTTTTTAACAGCATATTCATTACTTTCTGCGTTGTTACGGGCAATATGATATTCAGCTCCATGGTCGGTTATGCCTTTGCCAGGAAAGAGTTTCCTTTTAAGAAGAGTATATTTATGATTGTAATAGGTTCGCTTATGATACCTACGCAGGTCATAATGGTGCCTGTTTTTATTTTAATCAAAAACCTCGGATGGCTAAATACATACTGGGCGCTCACCCTGCCGGCATTATTATGCCCGTTTAATATATTCCTGATGCGCCAGTATATAAGTAAACTGCCTATATCTTTAGAAGAAGCGGCCAGGATAGACGGTTGTTCTGATTTCGGGATATTTTTCAGGGTTGTGCTTCCGCTGGCGCGCCCGGCATTAGCCGTTATAGGCATAAACGCCTTTATGGGAAGCTGGAATACGTTTCTTTATCCTTTTATTTTAACCAATACGCCTCAAATGCGTACCTTACCTGTAGGCCTTGCGCTTTACAAGAGCCTGCAAGGGGTTGATTGGGTGCATCTTATGGCCGGCTCCTCAATCACCGCATTACCGGTTATCATCGTCTTTCTTATATTCCAGAAAAATATCATCGCTGGCCTTACCGCAGGCGCAACTAAAGGATAATTAGTCAAAGCCATGGGGCAGGTTTAGAGGCCCTGCGTTTGCTATAAAGCGTTTTAGAATTTGCTTGACAAATTTGTTTATGTAAAGTATACTTAACAGTTGTTAAGCGGAGGCAACAAAGATATGCCCATAGAAAAGAACCTGGACGATATATTAAATACAAAATCAAAGGTAAAAATCCTGCGGCTGTTTACATCAAGAACCAGTGATTTCATGGCATCAGGAAGAGAGATAGCAGCGCTTATAGGCGTAAGCCCGCCTGCAGCGCATTCCGCCCTCAAAGAGCTTTATAATCTGAATATACTGAAGCGGGAAATTATCGGCAAACAACACCTATATAAGATAAATTCTTCGAATCGCACTGTAAAAGATATCTTGCAGCCGGCTTTCAGAAAAGAAGTCTTAATAAAAGAAGATATAAAGAATTTTCTTCTTAAAAAGATAAAAGATTATAAAATAGGTCCGTCAATAGTTTCTTTAATTTTTTACGGAAGCATCACTAAAGGCAAAACCCATCAAAATAGCGATTGCGATGTTGCCGTGATAACAAAGGACAGCTTTTCAAAGAAACGAACGGAAGATGTGTTTATAGGCAAGATTTACAGTGATTTTTATAAATATTTTGGATTTTCCTTGGATACGTATATAAAGACTTTAAAAGAGTTTAGAGCCCGCCGCGATAGAAATCTTACTCCGGTTTCTGCTTTGATGAAATCTTATAATGTGATTTATGGAGTTGATCCGCATAGGTTATAAACAATATGACTTCCAAAAATATAAAAATAAAAGAAGAAGACAAAACTGCCGCAAGCGATTATCTTAAAAAGGCAAAAGATAACTATTCAGCTATGGCAGTAGCTTTAAATTCAGAGAATTTTAACGCTGTCGGAACACTGGCTATCCAATGCGCCATATCTTCGGCAGACGCTATTTGTATATATGAGAAAGGTATTCGTTCTATTTCAAGCGATCATTTCGATGTCTGCGATTTAGTTAGTTCCGTTACTTTGCCCGAAGCAAAAGAGAAGGCAGGTATTCTCCGAAAAATAATCAGCAAGAAAAATTTGATACAATATGAGAGGCGCAATATACACAGATCAGAAGCCGATGAACTGGCCAAACTGGTAACAAGATTTCATCGATGGATTTGTGATAACATTATAGAATTATGATTATGTTTGCATTAAAAGGCGCGGTAATAACGCCCAAAGAAATCATTAAAGACGGTGTCGTTGTCGTTGGCGACGGGAAAATCGTTTATGCAGGGGTGTCAGGGCATATGGGGTCAGGTTTAGAACCTGACCCCATATGCGCAACAGTCATCGACTGCCGCGGCAAATACATCTCACCCGGCTTTATCGATGTGCATGTTCAGGGCGCCGGCGGATACGATATTCTTGACGGCACATACGATGCGGTAAATGCGATTGCCAAAACCCTGGCAAAAAACGGCGTTACCGCATTTTTAGCGACAACTGTATATTCAAAAAGGGGTCAGGCGCTTTTTTGTGCGGTGAAAGAGGCGATGGAAAAAGGCACAGACGGCGCCGAGGTGCTGGGTACGCATCTTGAAGGGCCGTTTATCAGCCCGGCGAAACGCGGGATGATAAAGCCGGAAAACATCAAAAAGGTGCCAGGCACCAAAAAAGGTGCCAGGCACCTTTTTGATATCATTGACGCCTGCGATGGTTCGTTGAAGATGATGACTATCGCCCCGGAGATACCTGGGGCAATTGATATAATAAAAAAATTGAAGAAAAATAAAGTTGTTGCTGCAATAGGCCATACAAACGCGACGTATGAAGAGGCGCTAAAAGGTTTTGACGCGGGCATAACGCACGCAACACACATGTTTAACGCAATGAGCGCCTTGCATCATAGAAAGCCCGGCGCTGCCGGCGCGATCCTGACAGATGATAGAGTCAGCGCCCAGCTTATTGCCGACGGAAAACACCTGCATCCTGCAGTGGTTAAGCTTGTAGTTAAACAAAAAGGGCCTGATAAAATCGCGCTTATCACAGATTCAATGTCAGCGGCAGGATTGCCGGACGGAAAATATGTTTATAATGGATTAAAATATGAGGCAAAAAACGGTTTGGCTGTTTATTGCGGCGCGGATACGTTTATCGGCACTGCATTGACACTTAATAAAATTGTAAAACGTATAGTTGATATGGGTATAGTTGATTTAAAAGATGCAGTACGAATGGCGAGCCTTGTTCCGGCAAAGGTTTTAGGCATAGAAAAGAAAAAAGGCTCGCTGGAAGTTGGTAAGGATGCTGATATTGTAGTGATGGATAAAAATTGTAATGTTAAAACTACTATAATCGCGGGAGAAATCATAAAATGAAATTAGGTGTTAGTTATTTTGGCTCCAGAATGCCGGATGATGTTGCGGATGATATGAAGGCAATCAGGGATAATAGATGTAATTTCGTTGTGCATACATTTAGCGAAGAGGATATGGAATTTTACCCGGGCACAATGGAAAAGATAGTCAAGGCATCCAAAAAAGAGGGCCTTGAGGTTTGGATTGATCCCTGGGCAGTGGGCCAGACATGGGGAGGCGAGAGTTATTCTAATTTTATAGCCAAAAATGTTGACGCGATGCAAAAAAATGCAGAAGGCGGGCTTTTGCCTGCGGCATGCCTTAATAATCCGAAATACAGGAAGTTTATGACGGAGTGGACAGATGCCGCTATAAAGATAGGGGCTGATAATATATTTTGGGATGAGCCGCATTTTTATCTTTATCCTGAAGCCGAAGGTTGTAAGGGTTGGGCGTGTAGGTGTGACATATGCTGTGATTTATTCAAAAAGCGTTTCAGCAAGGATATGCCGGTGGTAATGGATGATAATGTAAGATTGTTCAAAGAGGATTGTTTGGTGGATTTCCTTAAATTCCTGTGTGATTATGCCAAGACAAAGAAAAAAGATATCGTAAATTCTATGTGCTATCTTCCGTTTGAAAACACAAGCACATTCACCGATTGGTCAAAGGTTGCCAAAATAGCTTCCTTAGATATAATAGGCACAGACCCATATTGGCGCAAGGGCCAGACAGAGCAAGAGATTGTAAAAAGGGTTGGTGGGCAAGCTGAAAGAATAGCCAAACTGGCCAAGGAATATAATAAAGAAGGCCAGATATGGATCCTGAATTTTAATATAGCAAAAGGCAGAGAGAAAGACATAGAACTAGCCATTGAAACCACACATAAAGCAGGTATCCGCAACATTGCCGCATGGAGCTATTACGGCACATACCAGATGTCAAATCTATCCAGCGATGACCCAAAAGCAGTTTGGCAAACCCTTGGCAGGATGTACAAGAAATTACATTGACATTAAGCCGGTAAGATGTTATAATACTTTTTAAATTAATATAAAATCTATTAAAAATAATGAGGTACAATATGAGAAATCTTGAATCTGAAGGCGAAATATTAACAGATAAAGAACGAAAGAATCTGGCTATACTTGAAACCGTTAAGCGCAGCGGCCCTATAAGCAAGGCCGATGTGTCCAAGATTACAAAACTCAACATAGTAACGGTTTCAAACTATGTGAATGATTTTGTTGAAAAGGGTTTAATCCTTGAGAGGGGCCTGGATGTATCAAGCGGCGGCAGAAGGCCTACAATGATAGAATTAAACCCAAAGGCATATTATGTAATAGGCATAGATCTGGCAGTAAACAGGATCATAGGCGTGCTTACAGACCTTGATGCCAAGGTTATTGCCAAGGAAAAGGCGCCAAGGCCAAAGGATAACGCAGAGGCTGTTATAAATACGATTGTTGATATAATAAGCAAATTAATAAAAGTTCCTGATATAGATTCCAAGAAAATAAACGGCATATGTATAGGCGCCTCAGGCGTTATTGACAGAGAGGCAGGCACAGTGCGCTGCACAGAGGGAATAGCAAGTATATATGTTCCTGTAAATACTCTGCTTGATCAGAAATTCGGCATACCAGCCATGATGGAGCATGATGCCACAGCAGCGGCTTACGGAGAATGGTCAGTGGGCCTTGGCACAGACGCAAGGGTTATGCTTTATATGTACTCAGGTGTTGGCTGCGGAATAATAATAAACGGCGAGATATACCGCGGGGTAAGCGGCACAGCAGGCGAGGTAAGCTTAAAAGAGTTGCTTGATTATTCAAGTAACTGGGCGCAAAACAGCATTATGTTAAAACCGTGGGATTTAAGCCTTGGAATGCCTGATGAGGCAAAAGAGGCCTTTAGCAAGCAGGCTGATTCAAGGATATTCAAGGAAGTAAATTCTGATTTGACAAAAATCACAACAGATGTTATATTTAAGTCCGCCAAAGAGAACGACCGGCTGGCGATAGAGCTTCTTGAAAAGGCCGGAGAACGTCTTGGCGTTAGGATATCATTTTTGGTTAATTTGCTTAATCCGGGGGTTGTTGTTATCGGAGGCGGCATAGAGGCTGCAGGCCCTCCTCTTATAGATGCTATAAAGAGGATGATCAAGACTTGTTGTTTTGAGGAAATGGCAGAGGCGGTAAAGATTATACCCGCAAGGCTTGGAGAAGATTCTGTTGCGATCGGCGCAGCCAGCCTTGTTGTCAGAAAAGTATTCGCGCAGGCATAATCCGAGTTTTTTCGTCATTGCTTGGTTAATATCTTAAACTCAGCAATGACGTTTTTATGATACAGCCGTTAGTCCCTCGCCACTAAACGTGATAGCTGGTGGCTCGGGACAAATTTTAAACCAGAAATATTCAACTGTAAAATTTGGAGGATTTTTCGCATGCAATATGGGCATTTTTCAGACGATAAAAAAGAATACATAATAACAAATCCCGATACACCAAGGCCCTGGTTTAATTATCTTTTTAACGGCGTTTATCATAGTTTAGTTTCGCATACAGGCGGCGGGTACAGCTATTTAAAGGATCCTAAATATCATAGGCTTTTGCGTTATGACCATTTAAGCACAGACCGGCCCGGCCGTTATATTTATGCCAAGGATCGTTTGACCAACCAGTTGTGGTCGCTGAATTGGCAGCCTGTAAGAAAAAAACTTGATAAGTGGGAGTGTCGCCACGGCATAGGTTACAGCGTTATATCCTCCGAGCATAACGGCATAAAATCAGAGATTACTTATTTTGTGACAGAGAAGGACCCTGTTGAAATATGGCATGTAAAGGTTGAGAACACATCCAAAGCCCAAAAAGATATAAGCCTGTTTCCGTTTGTTGAGTTTATCTGCGGAGACGTGGCCCTTGAGATGCACTATAGGAACATACTTTGTTTATATAATGAAGCAGACTTAGACAAAAAGCTTAACACCATAGTCGCGTTTAAGCATTCTTTTAAGGAGAATATAAAATACGGGTTTGGTTTTTTTGCCACAAGCGCCAAGACAAAAGCCTATGACTGCCGTAAAGAGGTTTTTATAGGCAGGTATAATGATGTGGATAACCCCGATGCGCTTAATAACGGCGGCTGCAAAAATACATCGTGCCGCGGCGAGGATATGGTGGGTGTTTTTCAGGTAGATCTTTCGCTTGCGCCCGGGGCAAAGGATGAATTTGTCGTTGTTTTGGGTTGCACCGAAGAAAGAAAGGATATACGCTCGCTTATTGAAAAATACAACAATGTAAAAACAGCGCAGAAAGAGCTTCAGGCAATAAAGGAGTATTGGCAAAAGCAAATAGATAGGATTTATGTCAAAACCCCGGACGAGGATTTTAATACAATGGTAAATATTTGGGGTAAATACCAGCTTTTCGCCATTACGCACTGGCGCGGCACCTCCCATTATCACGGCGTTGAGGGAGGGCTTGGTTTTAGAGATACTGCCCAGGACGCAGAAGGCCTTTTGTCAGTGGATATGGATCTCGCGCGTAAAAAACTGGAGAAGATATTGTACTACCAGTATAATTCAGGCCACGCTGTGTCAGGGTTTTCCGATATCGAGGGCACATGGGAAAATCAGGGCCAGGCAGGCGTTGTAAAAAAAGCGGACGTTGCGGTATGGGTGCCATATACAGTGCTTTCTTACGTGAAAGAAACAGGAGACGTTAAATTTCTCCAGAAAGAGATAGAGTTTCATGACGGAGGCAAGGCGACTGTATACGAACATATACTCAGAGCGGTTCGTTATATCTATTCACAGCGCGGCCAGCACGGGCTTCCTTTAATAGGCCATGCTGACTGGAATGACGCGTATGACGCGGTTGGCAGTAAAGGCAAGGGCGAAAGCGTATGGCTTGGCATGGCGCTTTGCCGCGCGGCAAGCCAGATAATGGAGCTCGCGGATTTTATAGGCGATAAAAAGGTTTCAGGGGAGATGAAAAAGATTTATGACGAACTCTATGAGATTGTAAATAAAATCGGCTGGGATGGTAGTTGGTACTTGGCGGCGTTTAACGACGAGGGAAGAAAGATCGGTTCAAACGCAAACGAGGAAGGCAAAGTCCCTTTAAACAGCCAGACGTGGGCTATCCTTAGTGGTATTGCCACAAAGGAGCGGCTGCCGAAGATACTTGATAAGATAGATAATTATCTTGATACAGAATACGGCCCTGCGCTGTTTCTGCCCAGTTATACAGCGTATAATCCCGGCATAGGCCGTGTTACGGCTTTTGCCGAAGGCACAAAGGAAAATGCGGCAGTATTTTCACACGCCTGCGCTTTCAAGATAGTGGCAGATTGTACGATAAAAAGAGGCAAACAGGCTTATGATACATTTAAGAAACTCATGCCTATGAGCAAGGCAAAGGAGGACCATGACAGGTATAAAGTAGAGCCGTATGTCTGGTCAGAGTATGTTATAGGCCCGGGTTCAAAATACCGTTTTGGCGAAGGCGCGTTTACGTGGAATACGGGTACCGCGCCATGGATGTTTACAGCCGCAACAGAATGGATACTCGGCGCGCGCAGGGAGCTTAAGGGTTTATTGATAGATCCGTGCCTGCCGAAAGAATGGAAAGAATGTTTTATCCGCCGGCCTTACAGGGACGCGGTATATGAGATAACCATAAAAAATCCCAACGGAGTTGAATCAGGCATAGAGCAGATTACTCTTGACGGCAAACAGATGAAAACAAATTTGATAACTCCGCATGCAGACGGCAAAACGCATAAAGTTGAAGTCGTCATGGGGTCTACCCGAAAGGCATAGGCCATGTCGTTAAAGATAGGCGTATCAGGTGTCAGGGGGATTATAAATGATTCCCTGACCGAAGAGGTTATCAGTAATTTTGCAAAGGCATACGGTACTTTTGTGTCCGCATCTATGGGGCCAGGTTTAGAACCTGGCCCCATACTTATAGGCCGCGATACGCGCACAAGCGGGAAATTTGTGCGCGGTATTGTTATAAATGGCCTTTTGGCAACAGGCCATAGTGTTATTGATGTTGGTTTTGCGCCCACGCCAACGGTTTTATTTTTAACAAAACATTTAAAGTCCGCAGGCGCAATAATTATTACAGCGAGCCATAACCCCGAGCAGTGGAACGGCCTTAAATTCGTCAGGCCTGACGGCACATTTCTGACAAAAGAAGAAGTTTTCTGTCTGTTGGATATCTATAATAATAAAAAGTTTAAACTCTCCGGCAAAAAAGGCGGCGTTACAGAGAAAAAAGACGCATCAAAGGCGTATCTGGACGCGATTTTAAAGGCAGTGGATGTCCAGGCAATAAAAAACGCAAGGTTTAAGGTAGTACTTGATTATTGTAACGGCACAGGCGCAGTAACTACGCCGTATCTTCTTGAAAAACTCGGATGCGAAATAGCAGCTATAAATACATCACCCGACGGAAAATTTGCCCACAACCCGGAACCAACACCCAAAAACTTAGAACAGCTTTGCGTTTTTGTCAGAGAGTCAAAAGCGGATATTGGTTTTGCGCAGGACCCTGACGCGGACCGGCTTGCGGTTGTTTCTGAAAAAGGCATTGCCATAGGCGAGGAGAATACGCTTGCATTGGCGGTGAAGCATGTGTTATCTAAAAGCGAAAAGCTAAAAGCGAAAAGCGAAAAATTTAAGGTGGTGGTGAATCTTTCCACATCGCGCATGATTGATGATATCTGTAGCGAATTTGGCGCTCAGCTTTTCCGCTCGGCGGTTGGCGAGACAAATGTGGTGGACAAGATGCGCGAGGTTGGCGCTGTGATAGGCGGCGAGGGCAATGGCGGTGTGATATATCCGGCTATAAATTTCGGCAGGGACAGTTTTATAGGCATGGCGCTTCTGTTGGAATATATGGCGCGCAGCAAAAAGAAAGTCTCGGATTTAGTAGGCTCTACAAAACAGTATTATATTGAAAAGACAAAGATTGACTGCCCGCAGGATAAAATAAATCCGGTTCTTGAAGACGTAAAAAAGGCCTTCAGCAATGATAAAATAAATACAACCGACGGAGTTAAAATAGAATGGCCTGATGGCTGGGCGCATATACGCGGTTCAAATACAGAGCCTGTAATCAGGATTATGGCAGAAGCGCTCACTAAAGAACAGGCGTTAGAATATATTGGGCGAATTAAAGGAGAGGTTACGAAGGTTACGAATGTTACATAAAGTTACGAAGGTTACTTTTTAAATGTAACCTCCGTAACCTCAGGTACCCTTCGTAACATTCGTAACCTGCAAAAACAATGCTAGATAAAATAAAGTCACAGCTAGAGGCCTTGAGGCAGCGCCTGGATGAGCTGGGGAGGCATCTTTGACGCTGATAAAAAAGAAACAAGGATAAAAGAGTTAGAAGTATTGATGTCAGCGCCTGATTTCTGGCGCGATCAGGTATCCGCGAATAAAATCATACAGGAATTAAAGTTTCTCAAATCAACCACCCAGCTCTATAGAACCCAAAACGAAATCCTGAATGATTTGGATGAACTGGTTGTTATTGTCGAGCCAAATGATGAGCATTCTATTTCGCAGATAGAGCGCGACTTGGCGTCTTTTGAAAAACAGCTGGCCCAGATGGAGTTTAACCAAATGCTTAGTGACCCGGATGACCGTTCCGGCGTTATATTAAGCATAAACGCCGGCGCGGGCGGCACTGAAAGCTGCGACTGGGCAAGCATGCTTTTAAGGATGTATACGCGCTGGTCAGAGCGCAAGGGTTATAAGGTAAAAACCGTTGATTTTCTGGCAGGCGAGCAGGCAGGCGTTAAAAATATAACGCTTATGATAGACGGAGAATATGCCTACGGGTATCTTAAGGCCGAAGAAGGCGTGCACCGGCTGGTAAGGATTTCACCCTTTGATTCCAACAAGCGAAGGCATACGTCTTTTGCTTCTGTTGATGTTGTCGCGGAGGTCGCGGACGATATAAAGATAGATGTGCAGGAAAAAGATTTGCGTATTGATGTATTCCGCGCAGGCGGCCACGGCGGACAGGGCGTAAATACCACTGACTCGGCTGTGCGCGTGACTCATATACCGACGGGCCTGGTTGTGCAGTGCCAGAACGAACGTTCCCAGCTTAAAAATAAGGCAACGGCAATGAAGGTTTTGTATGCCAGGCTGCATCAGGCCGAGAGAGACAAACAAAGAGCTCAGGTAAAAGCCGCCTACAGCGCCAAAAGCGATATCGCATGGGGAAGCCAGATACGTTCGTACGTTTTACATCCTTATTCGATGGTTAAGGACCACCGCACAGGATTTGAGACATCAAATGTCCAGGCGGTTATGGACGGGGAATTAGACGCGCTTATACAGGCGTGGCTTAAATGGAATATAGGCAGGTAAAAAAATGATAAAATTTGTAATCAATAAAGTTATAGGCACGCAGAACCAGCGCGCGTTAAAAAAGATACAGCCTTTAGTTGAGAAGATAAACGCGTTTGAACCGGATATAAAAGCGCTTTCAGATAATAAATTACGCGCCAAGACAGATGAGTTCAGGCAGCGCTTAAAGCAAGGGCAATTATTGGATGATATTTTGCCTGAGGCATTTGCCATTGTGCGGGAGACAGCAAAGCGCGCAGTGAATATGCGGCATTTTGACGCGCAGCTTATAGGCGGGGTTATTTTACACAGCGGTAAGATTGCCGAGATGGCAACAGGTGAGGGTAAAACGCTTGTAGCAACGCTCGCGGCTTATCTTAACGCGCTTACAGGAGAAGGTGTCCATATTATTACTGTAAATGATTATCTTGCCAAAAGAGACAGCGAATGGATGGGGCCTATATATAATTTTCTGGGCTTGTCAGTAGGCGTTATCCAACATGATCTGGATCCTGAGACCAGAAGAAATGCTTATAATTGTGACATCACATACGGCACAAATAACGAATTTGGTTTTGATTATTTGCGCGATAATATGGTTGTGTCAAAACAGGATATGGTGCAGCGCAGGCTTCATTACGCGATAGTTGACGAGGTTGACTCTATATTAATAGACGAGGCGCGTACGCCTTTAATTATCTCAGGCCCTGCTGAAGAATCAACAGAACTTTATTATAAGATAGACCGCTTGATACCGAAATTTAAAGAGGGCTCGGATTTTCAGAATGAAGAAAAAACAAAAACCTCATACCTTACGGAAGAGGGCGTAAAAACTGCCGAGAAACTTCTTGGCGTGGAAAATTTGTACGATGATATACATAATGATTACGTGCACCATATAAATCAGGCGTTAAGGGCCCATCAGCATTACAAGCTCGACGTGGATTATATGATTAAAGACGGCCAGGTTGTTATAGTGGATGAATTTACAGGCCGGCTTATGCCTGGCAGAAGGTGGTCAGACGGGCTTCATCAGGCGATAGAGGCAAAAGAAAATGTCAAGATAGAGCGCGAGAACCAGACCCTTGCAACGATTACTTTTCAGAACCTGTTCAGGATGTACGGCAAACTTTCAGGCATGACAGGCACAGCCGCCACAGAGGCGCCGGAATTCAGCCATATCTACAAACTTGACGTTGTTGTTATCCCGACAAACAGGCCTTTAAAAAGGCAGAATTTCGCGGATGTTATTTATAAAACAGAAAAGGAAAAATTTGATGCCGTTGTTAACGAGATAATTCAGATGCAGAAAAACGGCAGGCCGGTTTTAGTGGGCACTATCTCAATAGAAAAATCAGAGCGCCTGTCAAGGATGCTTAGAGCAAAAGATGTGCCGCACAATGTTTTAAACGCCAAATACCATGAGATGGAAGCGGTTATTGTGGCGCAGGCAGGCCGTTTCGCCGGCGTTACCATAGCCACAAACATGGCTGGCCGCGGAACAGATATTACCCTCGGCGGCAACGCGGAATATGAACTAAAGGATTTATACCGCCAGCGCAATATCGATCCTAAAAATGTGCCGGTAACCGAATATGATGCGGATTTGGAACGCATCAGGCAGCGCGTTAAGGAACAGCACGGCAAGGTTGTTGAAGCAGGCGGTTTACATGTTCTTGGCACAGAGCGCCATGAGTCGCGCAGGATAGATAACCAGCTGCGCGGCCGTTCAGGCAGGCAAGGAGACCCCGGTTCATCGAAATTTTTTATTTCGCTTCAGGACGATTTGATGCGCATATTCGGCTCAGACAGGATTGCCGGCATAATGGATAAACTTGGCATGGAAGAAGGCCAGGAAATACAGCATCCGTTTGTGTCAAAGGCCATTGAAACAGCGCAGAAACGCGTTGAGGCATACAACTTTGACATAAGAAAACATCTGCTGGAATATGATAACGTGATGAACAAGCAGCGGGAGGTGATATATTCCGAGCGCAGAAAGGTTTTAGAAGGTGATGATGAGTGGCTTAAGTCGCACATAAAAGAAATTACCGAAGAGGTTTTAAATAGCGGGCTTGATTTTTATTTGAACGAACATGCTTCGCCAGAAGAAGGATGGGATTTTGACGGTTTGTCAAAATGGGCCCAGCGAAAATTCGCAATAACGATTGAAAAAACATTTTTCGAAGCAAAGGCGCGCGATATTATACGCGATGAATTATTGGCCGAAATAATGCGCGCTTACGACGAGAAAGAGGCTCAGCTGGGCGCTGAGCATATGCGCCATATAGAACGTTTTGTAATGCTGCAGGTTACAGACAGCCGATGGAAGGACCATTTATACGCAATGGATAACCTGCGCGACGGCATAGGCCTCAGGGCATACGGCCAGAAAGACCCTCTTGTCGAGTATCAGCACGAGGGTTATGATATGTTTGTGCAGATGACCGACAGCATAAAAGAAGAGGTTGTCGAATTTGTTTTTAGAGTCCAGGCCGTGCGGCCGGAAGCGCAAAAAAGCGTTTTTAACGCAGTGCCGCAGAAACTTGAACATGCTGAGGCGGCAGATATTTTAAAGATTACAAGGCAACAGCAGCCGGAATCTCGTCAGGATGTTCCTCCAGAAGAACTTGCCCAATATAAGCGTGAAACTCCAAAAGTCGGAAGAAATGATCCGTGTCCATGCGGGAAAATAAATCCTAAAACAGGTAAAATCATGAAGTACAAATTGTGTTGTTATCCGAAATATGGTTGACGTGACTTTAATAATTTTGTTAGTTTGTTTTTAAGCGAAGCTATATCATTTCTGCTTGTCAAGGTGAGATGTCCTCTTGTTATAAGCGCATGGCAATTTGGACATAGTACTATTAGATTTTCTATTGCATGCAATCCGCCTTCTTTTTTTGATAAAATATGATGCGTATCGACTGCTAGTTTAAATCCACATAACTCACACTTACTTCCATATTTTTTTATTGCTTGAGTCCGAACCCAGGCTTTGTGTTTTTTAATTTCACCGTATAAATATTTTTTGATTCCTAATTTTCTTCTGCGATATTTTATTGTCCACGGGGCAGCGTCCTTAAATCCTTTTTCTTTTAACAGTATTGCAATTTGTTTGTCAATTAATTTCTTGCAATTTTCACGGATAAAATCATCAACAAAATGATGGGGTAGTTTTTCTAAGCCATGAGAATCTTTTTTTAAGTTAGGGTGTCCATGTCGCCCGATTCTCGCCAGATGCATATCACAGTAAGTATTTTTCGTGTTTATATATCTTGTAAATTTTTGGCAATCTTTTATTTTGCATTTAGGCATTTTATTATCTCCTATTATCTTTTCGTTGTTTAAAAAGCTGGAAAATATTATGCATCTTAACTTGAGGTCACAATTTGTGACCTCAAGTTTCTAACATCATTTTCTGTAAGCTGAAACATGAAGTCTTCAGGAAAACGTTTGATGTTTCTTATTTCTAATATTCTTGCCGCTGTTACTTCTACAGAAGTTAACTTTGACATTTTGCACCTCCTGGTATAATACTCACCCTAGGTATCCTAGAGCGAATTGGTTAATAATGTGTTAAAATGTTTTTATGTATAACCCATGTTCTTTTTTAGCCTGGGGACACCTCTTAAAGAGGTGTCCCCACCAAGCTCAAAAGTAAGTAAAACAAAAAAGTCAGTTAATATTTGAAATTTTGCTTGATTTGGATTGTTATATATAGTAGAATATATGCAAGATTAACCTGCCAGGGGCAACTAATACCAATATAACTTATATGCAGTTTAAGGTTCAGACTATCAATTTAACCCTAACGGCCAGGGCCGTCAGGGTATTTTTGCGCACAACCGCAACGATAACGGTTTTCGCGTTTGTCCTTACGCAATGCGGCATTGGCACAGGTTATGCATTGCGGCCGCAGCAGGGCGAAGGCGCAAAAGAAGCAGCTCAAGCTATCGGCGCGCCTGCGCCACGCGAGAACCGGGAGGAATTTGTTGATAAATTGGCATTTACGATAGCGCGCGTTATTGATCCTGTTGATAGAAGTGTGATTGCAGGAAGAATTGAGAGGCTCGGTAAAGAATATAATGCTACAGATAAGCAGTTGATGGGTTTTACCAGAAAGTTTTTTTCAAATCTGCTCTCGGAAATCAGGGAATGGCTGATTTTTATAATGGGCGCGATAGGTATACCATTGATTTATTCTCACAATCCTTTTGCTATCCCAGGGCTCATTGGCATTGTTATTGCAGCAACTGTCTTATACAGCAATTTTGATAAGATTGTAAAACTAACGCCGCAGGGCTCGGTGCTTTTTGCGCGCGTTGACAGGGCGATCGCCGATGAGACAGCGCTTGCCGGAGAGCTTAAGGAATTTCTCGGAGCAGTTGAGGCCGATGCACTAGGTAAGGAACGGCAAGAAATCATTGATAAATTAATGCAACCGCACGTAATGTCTCCAGTGATTCCTTACGAAGATAGAAAAGTAATAGCTAAAAGGATTGAAGGGTTTCGTTTAAAATTCGGCGCTTCTGAGAAACAGATTTTAGATTTTGCAGAGAAGAATTTTTTTTCAGACATAGCAGTGTATATTTACTTTGCGGGCATTTTAATGATTGGTGTAGGCCTGCAATTTGCTTCTGACTTTTGGCCTGTCTTTTATTCATGTACGGCGCTTGTAGGCATTGGCGCCTTTATTTTATTTGTTGACGGAGCCAGATGGCTCATAAAGAAAACCCCGCAAGGTAAAGCGCTTTTTGAGCGTGTTAACAGGGCTGTATCTCTAGAGGATGGAAAATATCTTGATAGAGAATTTAGGAAATATCTTGTCTCTGCCGGCCCCCATTCGAGGCCAGGCGCGGCAGGCGAGCCGATGAGGCGGGGAGAAGCTGAAAGAAATGTCACGCCGCATATCGTCGCCGCCGCCACAGCAGGTGAACCTTTGGCTGAGGAATTGCGCGAGGCGGCAAAGGATAAAATAGTTGTTATTATAGATAGCGATACCGGCCGAAGAGCAAGGCTGCGGAAATTTTTGATTGAGGCCGCAGGGTTTAGCCGTGAAAACATACATGAATTTGACTTTTTTATCCAAGCGCAGGGCGCTGTAAAAAAAGCGGATTTGGTTATATTTATTAATATAACGTTTGATAGCAGGATTCACGATCTCCAGTCTTCATTTGGGTTATTGGATCGCGACAGCATAATGCAGTTGTCAGGCCCGCAGGCCGCAAGAGACAAAATAGAGGAATGGCTTAAAAAGAAAAAGGCCGAAAAGGAAGCGGTTGGAACGCAGGCGTAATTGTAGTTAAGTTGAGTTCAGAAGGGCACACTTTTTCTGTGAGAACCATGGTCCCCAAAAGTGTGCCCTATGTTTTTTGGGTGAAAAATACTTGCTAATAGCCGCCTAATATGCTAATATTAAGCAATATAATAATATACGGAGGAATTTTCCCTCGTCCCGAGTTGCCAGCGGGGTGGGGACACACCTTTAAGGTGTGTCCCTATAAGCGGCGAAAGACTCGGGATAAAATTTCAACTAGGAAAAGGTGGGAAATTTTAATGGCGCATGAGAATGAATTAATACAACAAAGGCTGCACAAGCTGCAGCAGATTAAAGAAAAAGGGGCTAATCCTTATGTTCAGCAGTTTAAAAAGACATCTGATATAGTAGATGCAGTTAAGGATTTCAAGGATCACGAGACAACAGTCAGTTTAGCAGGCCGGGTTATGTCTGTGCGCTCGCATGGGAAAAGTGTTTTCGCGGATCTGGTTGATTCAACAGGCAAGGCGCAGATTTATATCAAAAAAGACCCGCAGGCAGAAGGTATATTTGAACTTTTTGAGCTTTCGGATATAGGCGATATTATCGGCGTCAAAGGAGAATTATTTAAAACACGCACAGGCGAGCCGACAGTGGCTGTCAAAGAACTTAAAATATTGTCAAAGAATATGCGGCCATTGCCTGAGAAGTGGCATGGTTTAAAGGATGTTGAGACAAGGTTCAGGCAGAGGTATGTTGACCTTTTGATGAATAAAGAGGTCAAGGAAGTGTTTACCCTGCGCAGTAAGGCAGTAAGCAGTATCCGTAAATTTTTAGACGATAAGGGCTATCTTGAAGTTGAGACGCCAATGATGCAGCCGTTGGCAGGGGGCGCTGCCGCCAAGCCTTTTGAAACGCATCACAACGCGCTTGATATGAAGTTATATTTAAGGGTTGCTCCCGAGCTTTATCTTAAACGCCTGCTTGTGGGCGGTTATGAAAAGGTTTACGAGATAAACCGTAATTTCAGGAATGAAGGCATCTCAACCAGGCATAATCCAGAGTTTACCATGCTTGAGGTTTATACCGCGTACGCGGATTATCAGGATGTTATGGCGCTTACTGAAAATATGTTTGCGCACGTGGCGAATTCAGTGCTCGGGACAACGAAGGTCAAATATAAAGACACCGAGATTGATTTGGCTCCGGGTTGGAAAAAGATTTCATTGTATGAGGCGCTTAAAATACATACAGGCATCGAATTTAAAAACGCAAACCTTGAAGATGTTAAAAAATCCGCCGCGCGGCTTGGCATTGAGTTTGATAAGACATATACCTTGTGGGATATTATGGATAAGGTTTTTGAAAAGTCCATTGCTCCTAAACTTATACAGCCGACATTTGTCACGGATTATCCTGTCCAGCTTTGCCCATTGGCAAAAAGAAAACAGGGCGATGAGTCGCTGACCGAGAGGTTTGAATTGTATATCGGCACGCAGGAAGTGGCAAACGCGTATTCCGAACTCAACGACCCCATAGAACAAAGAAAGCGGCTTACCGAGCAGGGCGGCCAGATTGACGAGGATTTTTTAAGGGCGCTTGAATACGCGATGCCTCCGGCAGGAGGCCTTGGCGTCGGGATAGACCGGCTGATAATGCTTTTGGCAGGCAAAGAATCCATAAGAGAAGTTATATTATTTCCGCATTTAAAAGCTGAAACAGAGGGCGTGAAAGATGGACAGCCAGAATAAACCGCTTGCATGGGTTGCGGTGGCGCTTGGCATAGTGATAATAACATTGTTTGTTAGGTCTTATGCGCCTGATCCTGAAGGCATAAATATGCGCGGGCTTATCATATTTTTATATCTTATACCGATAGGATTTTCCATATTTTTTCTGACAGGCATAGAGAGTTTGATAATCGGGATAATTGTCGTTGCAGCAGGCGCATACGCTGTGTGCGGGCCGCATTATACGCTTGGGCCGTTGTTTTCAACAGGCATAATATGGCAGCTTTTTGCATTTTTGATTTTATCTTTCTGGGCAGGCCTTTTATCCAGCCGTCTCAGGAACCAGTCGTTTCAATCAGAGGATTCGCTTGTGCGTATAGAGGACACATCTGCCATGCTTCAGACAGAAAGAGTCCGGCTTCTCACGCAGCAGAAAAAATACGCCGAAGACATTAATTCCCTTAATTCGATGATAATCACGCTTTCTGACCTTGCAAAAGAAATATCCTCAATACTGGACCCGGAAGGGCTTTTAAAACTCGTAATGGGCAAGGCGGTTAAGTTGTTTTCGGCAAAAACCTGCGCTATATTTCATGTAGATACAGCCGCAAACAAACTTTCATACGCTTGTTCCGTAGGTTATTATGCGGATGAGCTTTCAGATTTGAAGCTTACCGCGGATGAAGAATCAGGCATGGCCGGCTGGTGCGCTAAAAACGGCAAATTTATGTCCATGGATGAGATACAGCGCAATCCTCATCTGAGCGATCTTTTAAGGCAGAATAAATTTCCTATTATTTTCTGCCAGCCGATAGTCCAGCACGGCAAGACCCTGGCTGTGATATGCGTGGGTGAAGTTGAGAAAAAATTAGACGAACTTGAGCTTATGCGCTTTGCCTCAACGCTTGCCAATTTAAGCGCCATTGCTATGGAAAACGCCAAATTTGTTGACGGCATGAAAGAACAGGCGATACGCGACGGGCTCACGGGCCTTTATAACCACAGGTATTTTTATGAATTGCTTGACGATAAGATGAAAAATGTCAGGAAGGCCGGAACAGCCCTTGCTGTTTTTCTTATAGATATAGATCATTTTAAAAAATTTAACGATACCTACGGCCATCAGCTTGGCGATTTTATATTGCAAAAGACAGCGGCAATCTTAAGCTCCAACGCGCAAAAAACAGATGTTGTTGCCAGATACGGCGGAGAGGAATTTGCGATTGTGTCCATCGGCAATAATACGGATGTAATCGCGAAACTGGCAGAGGGCATAAGGGTTGCTGTTGAGGGGGCTGTTTTTTCCCACGGCAATCTGAAACTTAGCGTTACGATAAGCCTGGGTGTTGCATTTTATGATTTAAAAGCAAATATAGCCGCCAGCGAACTTGTAAAATTTTCAGACCAAGCCCTGTATAAGGCAAAGGAGTCAGGCAGAAATAAGGTTTGTTTTTATAGTTGAAATTTGGAGAAAAAGATATGGAAATGCTTGAATTACTTCAAAGAAGCGTTGAGGCAAAGGCGTCTGACGTATTGATTACCGTAGGCGTGCCGCCGGTTTTAAGGATTACAGGCAAATTACAGAAAATGGAACTTGAAAAACTTTCACCAAAGGATACGCAGAGGATAATCTATTCCATACTTACCGAAAAACAGATAAAGCGCTTAGAGGATATCAGGGAGCTTGATTTTACGTATGATGTGCCGGGCTTAAGCCGTTTCAGGGTTAATGTGCATTTTCAGAGAAACAGCGTAGCAGCCACCATAAGGACAATACCCAGGATGGTGCCGAGCTTTAAAGACCTGAATCTGCCGCCGGCATTGTTTGATTTCTGCAAGCTTGAGCGCGGTTTTGTGCTTGTCACAGGCAGGTCTACTTCAGGCAAATCCACGACGCTTGCAACCATGATAGACCATATAAACAATGAGAAGAAGCGTCATATTATTACAGTCGAGGACCCCATAGAATTTCTGCATACGCATAAGGAAAGCGTTGTTGAGCAGAGGGAGGTTGGCACTGACACAGCGACGTTCGCCGCGGCCTTGAAATATTCCCTGCGGCAGAATCCCGATGTTGTATTAATAGGCGAGATGCGCGACCTTGAGACAATCGCGGCCGCTGTTACAGCAGCTGAAACAGGCCATTTGGTGTTTGCCACTTTGCATACAATAAGCGCTATTCAGACAATAGAGCGCATAATAGATGTTTTTCCTGCGGACCAGCAGGAACAGATACGCTATCAATTGTCCTTTACGCTTGAAGGCATTGTTACGCAGCAGCTTTTGCCTTCGGTTGACGGCGGGCTTGTGCCTGCCTGCGAGATTTTGTTTGTAACGCCGGCAATAAGAAACCTTATAAGAGAAGGCAACACCCACCAGATAAATGTTTTGATAGAGACCGGTTTAAAATTCGGCATGCAGTCCATGGACCAGGCGGTCCTGAATTTATACAAGGCTGGAAAGATTTCAAATTCTGTTTTGGTATCGCGCATAAGCGACCCGGATAAGATAAAAGGATTATTGTAATATGCGTTTTGAATTATTTATCGCATGGCGTTACATTACCGCAAGGCGCAGGGAAAAATTTATTTCTCTTGTAGGTGTGATATCCGTGCTTGGAGTGGCTATAGGCGTTGCCGCGCTTATAGTTGTTTTAAGCGTGATGGCTGGTTTTGACAATGATTTAAAGGAAAAGATAATCGGCGCAAATCCGCATGTATCGGTTGAAAATACGGCCGGCATGTCAGATGTTGACCCGGCTATAAACAGGATAAAAAATATACCAGGGGTTGTCGCTGTATCGGAATATATAAACGGCCAGGTCATATTAAAGACAAGGCAGATGACAATGGGTGTTTTACTCAGGGCAATGAATCTTCAGAGACAGGGCCATGAGGTTGTAAGAATAAAGGATTATATAATCAAAGGATCTTTGCCTCGCCTGCCGGGACAGATAGCCGTAGGAAGCGAGCTTGCCAGGATGTTTGATTTAAAAGCAGGATCCGAGCTTTCAGTCTTGTCGCCTGTTGACGGAAAAAAATATAATTTTCAGGTAAGCGGAATATTTAAATGCGGCATGTATGACTATGATTCAAACGTTGTGTTTTGCGGCATAAATGACGCGCAGAATATCTTTGCCTCTCCGGGCGCTGTAAGCGGCATAGGCATAAAGCTTAAAAATGCCTATCTTGCCGAAAGTTTTGCAAGAAAGCTGCGTATGGATTTAAATTATATGTACACGGTTAAGACATGGGCTGATTTAAACAGCAATCTTTTCAGCGCGCTTAAGCTTGAAAAATTGACAATGTTTGTAATACTTGCGTTGATAGTTATCGTTGCCTGTTTTAACATAGCGAGCACGCTTATCATGATGGTGCTTGAAAAAATAAAGGACATCGGCATATTAAAATCGATAGGCGCGACAAGGCGGACGATAAATATTATCTTTACGCTTCAGGGCCTTTTGATAGGGTTTATAGGCACTTTACTCGGGCTTGGCGCAGGCCTTGGCCTGTGCGGCCTGCTTAAGAAATACCAGTTTATACAATTGCCGAAAGAGATTTACTATATAGATCATTTGCCCATCCAGATACAGTATAGCGATATTACGGTTATTTGCGTTGCGGCGGTACTTATAAGCCTGGCTGCCACGGTTTATCCGGCAAAGCAGGCAGCAAGGCTTGAAGCTGTTGAGGCATTGAGGTACGAGTGATAAAAACCATAAATGTAAGCAAGGTTTATAACAACGGCCCGAAGCAGCTAGAGGTTTTAAAGGGCATAAACCTGGAAATCAATAAAGGCGAGTTCGTTGCTGTTGTCGGCCCGTCGGGCGCAGGCAAATCAACGCTTTTACATATATTAGGCGCTTTGGATACGCCCACAACAGGCAGCGTGGCGTTTAACGGCATTGACTTGTATGAGTCAGGTGATCAGAGCCGCGCTGATATGCGCAATAAAGAAATAGGATTTGTGTTTCAGTTTTACCACCTTATGCCTGAGTTTAATGTGTTGGAAAATGTTTTGATGCCGGCCTTGATCAGCCGCGCCAAACACGCTTCGGATAAGGCAAAAAGCTTGTTGATGTCTTTGGGCTTAGGCGGCAGGATGACGCACAAGCCGAATCAGCTTTCAGGCGGCGAGCAGCAGCGCGTCGCAATAGCAAGGGCGCTTATTAATTCACCGCGCCTGCTTTTGTGCGACGAGCCCACAGGCAACCTTGATTCAAAGACAGGCAGGGATGTAATGGATGCGCTGATGGCTTTGAATAAAAAAGAATCTTTAACATGCGTAATGGTTACTCACGAAGAAGCGCTTGCGCGCGATGCAGACAGGGCGCTGCATATGACCGATGGAAGGATTTTATAAGGAAATCCCTCGCGACTAAACGTGATAGCGGGTCGCTCGGGATGAAATTTTCAGCATAAAAATATAGGAGAAAATTTCATGAGTTTAAAAATCTATATGAATGGGAAAATAATTGATGAAAAACAGGCAAAGATATCCATATTTGACCACGGGCTTTTATACGGCGACGGTGTTTTTGAGGGCATACGTTCCTATGGCGAGCTGGTTTTTAGGCTTAAAGAACACATAGATCGGCTTTATGAGTCAGCGCATACAATAATGCTTAAGATCCCTGTTTCAAAACAACAGATGACCGCAGCCGTTATTGCCACGCTGCGCGCCAATAAATTAAAAGATGCCTACATCAGGCTTGTTGTTACAAGAGGCGAAGGCGACCTGGGGCTTGACCCGAGAAAGTGCCCAAAGGCCACAGTTTTTATTATTGCCGACAAAATAGCTTTATATCCTGACAGATTTTACAAGCAGGGATTGAAGATTGTTACTGTGCCTACGCAGAGGAGCTCTGCCGAGACATTGAATCCTCAGGTAAAATCCTTGAACTACCTGAATAATATCCTGGCGAAGCTTGAGGCGATAAACGCCGGGGCTGAAGAGGCTATTATGTTAAACGCGCAGGGCCATGTGGCGGAGTGCTCAGGGGATAATATTTTTATAATAAAAAAAGGCGTTTTGCTTACACCACATATCTCCATGGGTGCGTTAAAAGGCATAACCCGCCAGGCAGTGCTTGATATAGCTTCAAAATCAGGCATGAGCGTAAAAGAGGATGTTTTAACAAGGCACGATCTGTTTAACGCGGATGAGTGTTTTCTTTCAGGCACCGCGGCTGAGATAGTGCCGGTTGTCAAAATTGACGGCAGGGTTATCGGAAATGGTTTACCGGGCGCTACAACTTTAAAATTATTATTGAATTTTCGCAAACTGACAAAGATTGACGGAGTGAGGTACTGATATGTTATGCGATATATGCGGAAAGAAACAGGCGACAGTGCACCTGACCGAGATTATAGACGATCAGATGACAGAGCTGCACCTGTGCGAGCCGTGCGCCAAGGAAAAGGGCGCGCAGATGGAGAAGCATTTTGATTTATCGGACCTTCTTGCAGGCCTGGCGGATATGGGTTCAGCGCCCGGATTACAGGTTGACGAAAAGGTAAAATGCCCTAACTGCGGCATGAATTACCAGGATTTTAAGGCAATAGGCCAGTTAGGCTGCAGTGAGTGCTATAAGGCATTCAAGAAAAATCTTATTCCGCTTTTAAAAAGAATACACGGATCGATCCAGTATTTCGGCAAGATGCCTGCTGTTTCTGCGGCGCGCTCGTTAAAGCCCGGCGCAGCAAAATCAAAGGCAGCTTCAGCCCTTCAGCAGCTGGAGGATTATAAAGCAAGGCTTCATAAGGCCATACAAGAAGAGGAATTTGAACAAGCTGCGCGTTTGCGCGATAAAATAAAGGAGCTTGAGAGCAAAAAATGAAGTTAGATGATCTTATTAATCAGACAAGTGAGTGGCTCAGGGGCACAGGCCCTCAAAGCGATATAGTTATTTCAAGCCGCATAAGGCTTGCAAGAAATATATCCAAACTGCCGTTTTCCCACCGCGCGCTTAAGGCTCAGTCCCAGCAGGCGCTTAAGATATGTAGGGATGCCATAGAGTCAAGCGATTTTATGAAGGGCTCTATTTTTATGAAGATAGACGAGCTTAACAGCATAGACAAGCAGTTTCTCCTGGAGAGGCATCTTGTAAGTAAGGAATTGATAGCAAAATCAGATTCAAAGGCAGTGGTTATAAGCGAAAAGGAAATTATATCAATAATGATTAATGAAGAAGATCACCTGCGCATACAGGTGGTGCAGTCAGGTTTTAATTTAAGCCAGGCATGGCAGATAATAGACAAAATAGACGCTGAGCTCGGGTCAAAGATAGATTTTGCGTTTTCCCATGACTTAGGTTTCTTGACAGCCTGCCCCACTAACACCGGCACAGGCATGCGCGCTTCTGTTATGCTTCATTTACCGGCCTTGGTTATAACAAAACAGATAAACAGGTTGCTGCAGACCATTTCAAAGCTGGGTTTAACGGCAAGAGGGTTTTACGGCGAAGGCACGCAGGCATCCGGAAATTTTTTCCAGATATCAAACCAGACAACGCTTGGCCATACCGAGTTTGACGTGATAGACAACATTGAGCGCATGGTAAGGCAGATAGTAACGCATGAGCAGAACGCCAGGAAGATTTTAAATGCCCAGCATAAAATTGAATTTCAGGACAGGATATACCGGGCGCTGGGCACATTAAAAAGCGCGCACATAATAACAAGCAATGAAACCATAGAATTGCTGTCTATGGTGCGCCTGGGCATGGATATGGGTTTTGTAAAAAATATAATAATGTCAAAGCTGAACCAGCTTTTTATCTTTACGCAGCCTGCGCATCTGCAGAAACTTGAAGGCAAGGCATTGTCGCCGACAGAAAGGGATGTTAAGCGGGCTGAGGTCATAAGAGAAGCGATCGGAAAATGATAGGTCCCTCGTCACTAAACGTGATAGCGGGTGACTCGGGACGAATTTTAAATCGGGATAACTGAAAAATTCGGAGGTAATTTTACATGTTTAACAGGTTTACTGAAAGGGCCAGGAAGGTGATACTTCTGGCAAAGGAAGAAGCAAAGAGATTTAATCACGATTACATGGGCACAGAGCATATACTGCTTGGATTAATCCGTGAAGGCGAAGGCGTTGCCGCAGCGGTATTGCAGAATCTGGGCCTAAGCCCTGAGTCAATAAGGATAGAGGTTGAAAAGCTTGTGCAGCCCGGGCCTACCACTTTGGTTTCAGGTGATATACCTTTTACGCCGAAGGCAAAAAAGGTTATAGAGCTTGCAATGGATGAAGCAAGAAATCTCGGGCATAATTATATAGGTACAGAGCATTTACTCCTTGGTTTAATCAGGGAAGGCGAGGGCGTTGCGGCCCAGGTGTTTCAGAATTTAGGGCTTGGTTTAGATAAGGTAAGGGCAGAGGTTATGAATTTGCTTGGTTCAGGCAGCCCGGCCCAGCCTGAGGTTACCGGCCAGGGAGGCCGTTCAAAAAGCAAGACTCCGGCGCTTGACGCCTTCGGCAGGGACCTTACAGTCCTGGCAAAGGAAAATAAGCTCGACCCTGTCATAGGCCGCAAGGATGAAATAGAAAGAGTCACGCATATACTTTCAAGGCGCACAAAAAACAATCCCGTGCTTTTAGGCGAGGCAGGCGTAGGCAAGACCGCGATAATCGAAGGCCTTGCGGAAAATATCGTTGCAGGAGATGTGCCTGATATATTAAAGGATAAGAGATTGGTAATACTTGATCTGGCGCTTATGGTGGCAGGTACAAAATACAGGGGCCAGTTTGAGGAGAGAATAAAGGCGGTTATGGATGAGATACGCCGTTCGGAGAATATAATCATTTTTATCGACGAGCTTCATACGCTTGTGGGCGCAGGCGGGGCAGAGGGCGCTATTGATGCGTCCAATATTTTAAAACCCGCTTTATCCAGGGGCGAGATACAGTGCATAGGCGCAACCACGCTTAACGAATACAGGAAGTATATAGAAAAAGACGCGGCCCTTGAGCGGCGTTTTCAGACGATTATGGTTGATCCGCCGAGCGTTGATGAGACCATACAGATATTAAAAGGCTTAAGGGATAAATATGAGGCGCATCACAGGGTGCAGATTACAGACGATGCCCTTGATGCGGCTGCGCGATTATCTGATAAGTATATTTCAGGCAGGTACCTGCCTGATAAGGCGATAGACGTAATAGATGAGGCGGGCGCCAAGGCGCGGCTTTCCGTGCAGATAGCGCCTCCGGATTTAAAAAAGATAGAAGAGAGCATAGAAAATATAAAAAAGGAAAAGGACTCTGCTATTAAAGGGCAGGATTTTGAAAAGGCGGCCAAGCTCAGAGACCAGGAGCGTCAGACCAAGCAGGAGCTTGAGAAAACAAAAAAACAGTGGTCGGTTAAAAAGGCCGAGGCAAAACCTGTTGTTACGGCTGAAGAGATAGCGTATATAGTTTCAAAATGGACAGGTATACCTTTGTCGCGCCTGGAGCAGAAAGAAACAGAAAAACTTATGAAGATGGAGGATGAGCTTCATAAAAGGGTTGTCGGCCAGGAAGAGGCTATTGCCGCGATCTCCCGCGCAGTGCGCCGTTCAAGGGCCGGGCTTAAGGCAACCAGGAGGCCTATAGGGTCTTTTGTTTTTCTGGGGCCAACAGGCGTGGGAAAAACACTTCTTGCAAGGGCGGTTGCCGAATTTTTATTCGGCAACGAGAATGCCATAATCCAGCTTGATATGTCGGAGTATATGGAAAAGTTTAATGTGTCAAGGCTTGTTGGCGCGCCACCCGGATACGTAGGTTATGATGAAGGGGGACAACTTACCGAGAAGATACGCAGGAAACCGTATTCGGTTGTGCTGTTGGATGAAATAGAGAAAGCGCACCCGGACGTGTTTAATATACTGCTTCAGGTTTTAGAGGACGGCAGGCTTACAGATTCGTTCGGAAGAAAGGTTGATTTTAGAAACATAGTGCTTATTATGACCTCCAACATCGGCGCAGAAATGCTGCGCAAGCAAGGCTCAATAGGGTTTAAAGTGCAAAAAGAGGAAGTTACGCACAATGATATGAAAGATAAGCTTATGGAAGAGGTAAAAAAGACATTTAAGCCCGAATTCTTAAACAGGATTGACGATATAATCGTATTCAGGTCTCTTACCAAGCAGGATTTGTCCAAGATCGTTGAAATAGAAATCAGCGAGGTGCAGAAACGCCTTTTGGAGCAGAAGATATCTATCGAGCTTACAAAGGATGCGAAAGAATTCCTGATGGAAAAAGGTTTTGACAAGGTTTTCGGCGCAAGGCCCTTAAAGCGAGTCATACAGCGCTATCTTGAAGACCCGCTTGCCGAGGAGATAATTTCAGGCGTAGTAAACAAGGAAGGCGCCATAAAAGTATCAGTCAAGCAGGATAAGCTGATTTTTATTGCGCATGGCGTAAAAGTAGAAAAATGATATTAGCCATACGCGCCTCGCGGCGCAGAAAAATATTTTTTACAGCAGTATCCTTGATGGCCGTTATGACGGTATCCTGCTTTGCCTTGTTTAAATTTAAAGGCGAGGCCATAAAACGCAGCCTGATTTATTTTATAGAAGATAAAACCAGCGCGTCCCTGGGCATAAAGATTACGGTTGAATCCGTGCGCCTCAGCATGTTGGGCCCCGTAGTGCTTAAAGGTTTTAAGGCCGTCAAAGAAACGCAGGATGATACGCCGTTTGTTTTTAAGAGCGACAAGTTTATCATATACAACAATATCGCCCGTATTTTTATTGACAGGTATTTTAGAAAGTTGTCTTTTAAGGGTACGGGTTTTGCATTTAAGATAGAGAATGGTTACCTGTATAAGGGGGACAAGCAGCTTTTGCAGAATATTGCCGGTTCAGGCAGGATTGTAAATAGCAACCTGTTTTTTGACGATGTCAGCGGCAGGGGTTATAGCCTGCCGGTTACGACAGGGACATTAAAATGATGCACAATGTAGGAAAAAAAATAAAGCATACCCAGGATAAGTGGTTTCTGAAAGTAGGCCGCGGCCTGAGTGATTTTCTGATTTACATAGGCAAGATCTCGATATTATTAGGCGAGACCATAAGATGGACTTTTTCCAAGCCTTTGGTTAAAAGAAAACATATTTTCAGCCAGATGGCAAAGGTCGGGGTTGACAGCCTGCCTATAGTTTTTTTGACAGCGCTTTTTACAGGCATAGTGCTTGCTTTGCAGGGCGCCTACCAGATGCAGAAAATAGACGCCCGCGCTTACATAGCAAACCTTGTGTCGCTTTCAATGTTAAGGGAACTCGGGCCTGTGCTTACAGCGCTTGTTGTAGCAGGAAGGATAGGCGCTTCTATAACAGCTGAATTGGGGACCATGAGGGTTACAGAGCAGATAGACGCGCTTGAGACCCTTGCGACAAATCCGATAAAATATCTTATTGTGCCGAGGTTTGTCGCGATAATGATAATGCTTCCGCTTTTGACTATATATGCTGACTTGATAGGTATAATGGGTGGTTATATCGTCGGTGTATTTAAGCTCGGCATAGGCTCGCGTGTATATATGAATATGACTTTTGACCCGTTGGTTATAAAGGATTTTCTGACAGGAATCGCAAAATCCATATGTTTTGCCGCGCTTATCGGAATTATATCATGCTATCAGGGTTTTGCCACTGAAGGCGGGGCAGAGGGCGTGGGCCGGTTTACGACTTTTTCAGTTGTTTTGTCTTTTATTATGATAATAGCAGCTGACTGCGTGTTTACAGCGCTATTTTTCTTCGCGTTTTGAATTTTCGCGGCAGGAGAGGTAATGATAGAAATAAATAATATACATAAAGTATTCCACGGCAAAAAGGTATTAAAAAGCGTAGATCTTACCGTACAAACCGGCGAGACAATGGTTGTTATCGGTTGTTCCGGATGCGGCAAGAGCGTATTATTAAAGCATATAATAGGCCTTTTAAAACCTGATTCAGGCAGGATTTCAATAGACAAAGAAGATATAACAAAGATGGATGAAAAACAGCTCAGGCACCTGAGGATGCGTTTTGGCATGTTGTTTCAGTCATCGGCGCTTTTTGATTCCCTTAATGTCGCCGAAAATGTGGCTTTTTCTCTTATGGAACACACAGACCTTGACAGGAAAGTAATTATGCATAAAGTCAGAAGCTGTCTTTCGCTGGTAGGCCTTTCGGGTATAGAGCATTCCATGCCTTCTGAGCTTTCAGGCGGCATGAAAAAAAGGGTGGGCTTAGCGCGCGCCATATGCGTGGATCCGCAGATCGTTTTATACGATGAGCCTACAACAGGCATAGACCCTATAATGGCAGACGCCATAAATGACTTAATAAGAGACCTGCAGGATAAGCTTAAGATTACTTCAATCGTTGTTACGCATGATATGATAAGCGCTTACAAGGTTGCCGACAGGATAGCGATGCTTTATGAAGGCAGGATCATCGAGGTCGGCACGCCGAACCAGATAAAAAATACCTCAAACCCGGTAGTAAAACAATTTATAACAGGCGCAGCAGAGGGGCCTATAACGCACAGAGAAGCAGCGCTGGAGGAAAATTAAAATGGACGCAAAATTTAAATTTGAAATGAAAGTCGGGGTTTTTGTTTTTGTAGGCCTTGTGGTTTTTGCCTACATAGTATTTTCCATAAGCGATTTTTATATATTTAAGCCCGGCTACAGGATAAAGGTCAGGTTTAGTTTTGTAGACGGCATACAGGCCTCGGCGCCCATAAGGTATGCGGGTGTTGAGGTGGGCAAGCTTGAAAACATAAAGTTTTATTATAGTAAAGAGAAGGAAAAAACAGAGGTGGAGCTTAAGGGCTGGATTACAAAGGATGCCTTTATAGAAAAAAATGCCGAAGCGTATATAAATACCCTTGGCGTTGTAGGCGAAAAATACCTTGAGATTCTTCCGGGTACAAGAGAGGCAGGGTTTCTGGCAGATGGGGATGAGTTAATCGGAATTGATCCTGTGCCTATGGAGAAGATAACGCACAGGGCATACGAGATTACAGAAAATCTCCAGAAATTTACAGACGGCCTTAAAGAAGGCCAGGGTACCATAGGAAAATTAATGACAGATGACTCAGTATATAACAATCTTGAGGAATTTACAGCGGATATCAAAGCCCACCCGTGGAAATTGCTGATTAAAGGCAGGGAAAAAAGCGTCGATAAAAAGAAAACCAGATGAAAACTAGCACAATATATGTTTGTCAGTCATGCGGCTACCAGTCAAGCAAGTGGCTCGGCAGGTGTCCTGAATGCGAAAAGTGGAACAGCCTGGTAGAGGAGACAGATTCCCCGGTTTTAGCGCTTTCAGGCGAGATCTCGCTTTTAAACGCGGTGGATGCGGATGAGGCGATACGCATCACAACCGGTATCGATGAATTTGACAGAATTTTAGGCGGCGGTATAGTGCCGGGTTCTGTTACATTAATCGGCGGCGACCCGGGCATAGGCAAATCAACATTGCTTTTACAGGTATGCGACAGGCTTTCGGTAAGCGGCAAGAAAGTGCTTTATGTCAGCGGCGAGGAATCGGCAAAACAGGCGAAACTGCGGGCAAACAGGCTTGGCACCGCGTCAAAAGAATTATACATACTTAACCAGACAAATGTTGAACTTATAAAAGAGCATATCGATAAATTAAAACCCGACATCCTTGTAGTAGATTCCGTTCAGGTTGTATATAGCAGCCAGATAACCTCCGCGCCTGGCAGCGTTTCCCAGGTAAGGCACTGCGCCGGTTTTCTTAACGTTGTTGCCAAGAATAATGAGATAGCCCTGTTTCTGATAGGCCATGTTACAAAAGATGGCTCTATCGCAGGGCCGCGCGTTTTGGAACACCTGGTGGATACTGTTTTGTATTTTGAGGGCGACAGGTTTACATCTTTCAGGATACTGCGTTCAATCAAGAACAGATTCGGTTCGACTAACGAGATAGCGATTTTTGAGATGTTAATAACCGGGTTGTCGGCAGTAGAAAACCCTTCGCTTATGCTTTTATCCCAGAGGCCAAAAAATATATCAGGTTCTGTTGTTGTGGCGTCTGTGGAAGGCACAAGGCCGCTTTTAGTCGAGATACAGGCTTTGACAAGCCCTGTAAATTTCGGGTATCCTTCAAGAAGAAGCACAGGCATTGATTCAAATAAGATGTCGCTTCTTATAGCCGTGCTTGAGAAGCGGCTCGGGTTTAACCTGTCGAATTTTGATGTTTTTACAAATGTTGTCGGCGGGTTAAAAATAACAGAGCCGGCTGTTGACCTGGGCGTTGTGGCGGCTATTGCTTCAAGTTTTAAGGAAAAAATAGTTTGCCCTGACTGCGTTGTGATAGGCGAGGTGGGCCTTGGAGCTGAGGTGCGCAGGGTAAACCAGATACAGATAAGGGTAAACGAGGCTGAGAAGCTGGGATTTAAGAAATGCGTCCTGCCAAAGGCAAATTTAAAGGAACTTAAGGCCGGCGCGAAGATAGAATTAGCAGGGGCCGGCGATATCCAGGAGGCCCTCGGATTTATTTTAAAGTAGAATGAAAGGAGATATGTAAAATGTTGATAGTAAGGATTTTATTTATGATGCTCTGCGCGCTTATAGGATACAGAATAGGGTATCCTTTTATAGGCGGCGGAATAAGGACAGATGTTTTAGGCGCGGGTATAGGCGTAATTATAGCGTTTATTGTAATCATTTTGGAGATGCAGTTAAGAAAGATTTCAGTAAAGGACATATCATCCGCCGTATTCGGAATCATATTCGGGCTTATTGTGGCGAATCTTTTAACCAGCGCTATATTATTGGTGCCTTCAAGCGGTAAATTTGTTTCCTCTATACGGCTTATACTGACTTTGATATGCTGTTATCTGGGCGCGATAATAGTGGCAAGAAGCAGGGAAGAGTTTAATGCCATAATCCCGTATATAAAATTTACAAGCCAGGACCAGAAAGAGGATATAACGGTAATAGACACCAGCGTCATTATTGACGGAAGGATTGCGGATCTGTGCCAGACAAAGTTTCTTCCGGGAAAGCTTGTCATACCGCGTTTTGTTTTAAAAGAATTACAGCAGATAGCGGATTCGGCGGATTCCTTAAAAAGAAACCGCGGCAGGCGCGGGCTCGACATATTAAACAAGATAAAGAAAGCCAAATCAGCTGATTTAAAAATATCCGACGAGGATTTTCCTGAGATACGCGAGGTTGATTCAAAGATAGTCAAGCTTGCAAAGATGCTTAACGCAAGCGTCTTTACGAATGATTATAATCTAAATAAGATAGCCGAGCTTCAGGGCGTTACAGTGCTTAATATAAATGACCTTACCAACGCGCTTAAGGTTGTTGTCCTGCCGGGCGAATTACTGCAGATACGCCTTATAAAAGAAGGCAAGGAACATAATCAGGCGATAGGTTACTTAGAAGACGGCACTATGGTTGTGGTAGATAACGCCAAGCACCTTATAGGCCAGGCGTTTAATGTTGAGGTGACGAGCGCTCTTCAGACATCAGCCGGCCGCATGATTTTTGCCAAGATTACACATGAGAGGAAAAGGTGATAAAGGCATCTGTTATCATTCCGGCAGCCGGATTAGGCAGCAGAATGAAGGGTTTTTCCGGAAAAAAACCTTTTATACTCCTTGACGGTCAGCCCATACTTTCTTATGCCTTTGATGTTTTTAAGAAGGTAAGCGCTGTAAAAGAGATTATTTTAGTTGTAAACAAAAAAGACTTGAATTTGGCGAAAAGGCATTTTCCAGGAGTAAAAATAGTTGCAGGCGGCGCCCGGCGAAAAGATTCTGTTTATAACGGTTTAAAGTCGCTTGGTAAGGGTTGCGATATTGTCCTGATTCATGATGGTGTCCGTCCTTTTGTAACAAAAGAAATTATTTTAAATTCTATAAAGGCGGCAAAGAGATTTGGCGCAGCTGTTGTTGCTGTGCCTGTGATACCCACTATAAAGCGCGTTGATGAGAAGGGCTTTGTGGTTTCAACCTTAAACCGTGAGTTTCTATGGGATATCCAGACGCCCCAGGCATTTAAGCGGGATATTATCGTAAAGGCCTACCGGAATTGCCGCGGCAACAACATAACAGACGATGCTATGCTGGTTGAAAACGCAGGATACAAAGTAAAAATAGTCATGGGTTCATACGACAACATCAAAATAACAACCCCGAAGGATTTAAAAATAGCAGAGGCAATTCTATGCGGATAGGTTTTGGCTACGATTTACACAAACTGGCAAAAGGCCGCAAGCTTATACTTGGCGGCGTTTTAGTGCCGTCTGAAAAAGGCCTTCTGGGCCATTCTGACGCGGATGTTTTGCTGCACGCTATTATTGACGCATTATTCGGCGCTGCCGGACTGGGAGATATAGGCGAGTTTTTTCCTGATACAGATAAAAAATATAAGGATATATCAAGCAGTATACTTCTTGATAAGGCCGCAAAATTAATTAAGGGCGCCAAATATTATATAAATAATATTGACGCGGTTATTGTTTTGGAAAAACCAAAATTAAGCAAATTCAAAAAAAAGATGGCAGGAAATATTGCGGGAGTTTTGAATATACCGAAAGGCAAAGTAAATATAAAGGCAAAGACCAACGAGGGCCTTGATGCAACAGGTAAGGGTATGGCGATAGCGGCGTATGTTGTCGTGTGCCTTGGGGAGGTTTAAATGAATTTATTTTTAATGATCATTTTAATTATTGCTGCGATATCGGTTTTAAAGATTATTGTGCTTTCTGTGGTATTTCGCGATGAGATAAACTCTTATTTTGACAGGGATCCTGCTGCATCGGGGTTTCTCCAGGTGCTTTTGACTTATTCTGGTTTGCACGCGGTTATAATGCACAGGGTTGCGCACAGGTTGTTGCTGTGGAAGATCCCGTTTCTGCCGCGTTTTTACTCGCAGCTTGCAAGGTATTTAACCGGCATTGAGATTCACCCCGCGGCAAAGATAGGAAAACGGCTTTTTATAGATCATGGAATGGGCGTTGTTATAGGCGAGACAGCGGTTGTTGGGGATGACGTGCTTTTATACCAGGGCGTTACATTAGGCGGCACAGGCAGGGAAAAAGGCAAGCGCCATCCTAATATAGGAAACAATGTAGTAGTCGGAGCCGGCGCTAAGATACTTGGCAATATTACCATAGGCGATAATTCGTATATAGGCGCAAATGCCGTTGTTCTTAAGGATGCACCGGCTAATTCAACGGTTGTGGGCGTTCCGGGCAGGATCACAAAGCAGGATGGCAAGAAACTTGACGCGATACTGGATCATATGCATATAGTAGACCCCATACTGCAGGAGATGGAAGAGTTAGAGAAGAGGATAGAGAGATTAGAGAATAAATAATGCCGATAGTTATTTATAATACATTATCCGGAAAAAAAGAAGAATTTGCGCCGATTAAAAAAGGCCGTATCGGAATGTATATTTGCGGCCCGACGGTATATGATGAGCCGCATATTGGCCATGCAAGAAGCGCTTATACATTTGATGTAATCAGGCGCTATCTTGAATACCGGGGGTTTAAGATAAAGTTTGTCAGAAATGTCACCGACGTGGACGATAAGATTATTGATAAGGCTCGTCTTGCGCAAAGCACATTAAAGGAAGTTTCTGAAAAATACCTGAAGGCATATCATGATGATATGGATGTTTTGGGCATAAAGCCTCCCACAGATGAGCCTAAAGCGACCGAATATATTAAGGAAATGATAAAGTTTATAGATGGTTTAATAAAACGTGAAGCTGCTTATCAATCAGGAGGTGATGTTTATTTCGATATAAAAAAGGCAAAGAATTATGGTAAATTATCAGGCCAAAATCTGGAAAATATGGAATCTGGCGCAAGGGTTGTTCATGGTGAAAATAAAAAAGACCCGTTAGATTTTGCTTTATGGAAAGCGGTAAAACTTGATGAGCCGTCTTGGGATAGCCCGTGGGGTAAGGGCAGGCCCGGGTGGCATATTGAGTGTTCGGTGATGAGTTCTAAAATTCTCGGAGATGCATTTGATATTCATGGCGGTGGATTAGATTTAATATTCCCTCATCACGAAAACGAAATAGCTCAATTTGAGGGCGCAGGCAAAAAATTTGCTAGATATTGGATTCACCACGGCCTTTTGACTATTAATGGCGAAAAGATGGCAAAGTCAGCCGGTAATTTCGTTACAATAAAAGATTTTATAACTAAACATAAAAACGCAGATTATTTAAAATTACTTTTTTTGGGAGTTCATTATAGTCATCCTGTTGATTATACAGAAGAAAAAATAGAAGAAGCGAAGAAATCATACGAGAGATTCATAATATTATTTCATAAATTAGATGAGAAATTTGGTACAAGAGATTTTAAAAAATTACCAGATGCAAACAGAGGCGATGTCGACCGATTTAAAGAAAAATTTGAAATTGCTATGAATGATGATTTTAATACTCCGGTAGCTCTTAGTGTATTATTTAATATGGTAAACGAATGCAATAAAATATTATCCGATGATAGTGATGGTAAAAGATTTATGTTGCAATATGCCATGAAGGCTATCATAGAGCTTAGTGATATTTTGGGGTTATCGTTCAAAAATATTAAACAAGAAAAGTCGGATATTTGGATTTCTGGTGCAATAGTGTTGCGTGAGCAATTAAGAAAAGAAAAAAAGTTTAAGGAAGCTGATGAAATTAGAAAAGAATTGGAAGCAAAAGGCATAATTTTAGAAGATACTAAAGATGGTACAACCTGGCGAAGAAAGATTTTTTGAAACTTTTACAATATTGACCACGAGGGTTTGTTGTGAGCAGGGCTTTGAAAATCTTTGCGGTTTGGACCCGAACGAAGTGTGGGCGCAAAGAGTTTCATAGAGCGAGGCTGCCGCAGGAGCAGCCGAGCGTCCCTGCGAACAACAAACCCGAGATGGCCTTGGTGATAAAAATGGTGAAAAAAGGTTTATTTATAACATTTGACGGGCCTGAAGGCTGCGGCAAGTCAACGCATTCCAAGTTGATCGTCGAGTATCTTAAGTCAAAAGGCCTTGATATTGTTTATACGCGTGAACCAGGCGGCACTGCGATAGGTGAGTCAATACGCGATGTGCTTCTTGATTGCCGTAATAAAGGTATGTCTGTAATGACAGAGGCGTTTTTATACCTGGCAGCGCGCGCGCAAATAGTAAATGAAGTTATAGCTCCTGCGCTTAAAAAAGGAAAAACTGTTATTTGCGACAGGTTCCAGGATGCGACGGTTGCTTACCAGGGTTATGCAGGCGGTATAGATATAAAACTCCTCGATGAATTAGGAAAGATAGCCGCATCCGGGTTAAAACCTGATTTGAGCATTTTTTTGGATATAGATGCTGTTCTGGGCCTTAAACGCGCAGGCGGCAAGGACAGGATGGAGAAAAAATCTCTTTTATTTCACAGTAAGGTTAGAAATGGATATCTCGCTCTGGCTAAGAAGCATCTCGGCAGGATAAAACTCATAAAGGTAAAAGGCGCCGTAGAAGAAACACAGCAGAAAATAAGAAAGATTATCGATCAATGTCTTTTAAACAGATTTTAGGCCATAAGGATACAATAAATATTTTACAGAACACGCTTTTAAAAAACCGCTTGGCGCACGCGTATCTTTTTCAGGGGCCTGAAGGCGTGGGTAAGCTGTTTTCGGCTATAAATTTCGCAAAAGCGATAAATTGCCTTAATATGGGCAAAGACAGCGTTGATTGCTGCGACGGGTGCGAATCCTGCAAAAAAATAAATTCATCAAGCCATATAGATATTAACATTATAAAACCGCTGAAAGGAAAAAGTGGCGTATCGATAGAGCAGATAAGGCAGATGCAGTCGCAAGTGAGCTTAAGGCCTTATGAGGCAAGACAAAAAGTGTTTTTGATACCTGATGCCGAGCTTGTGAATAATCAGGCGCAAAGCGCGCTTTTAAAAACGCTTGAAGAGCCGGCAGCAGGGTCTATAATCATACTTACAACATCAAGCCCTGAGTCGCTTTTGGGCACAATAATATCAAGATGCCAGGTTGTAAAGTTTTATCATTTAAGCCCTGGGGTTAATTCTGATATTTTGAGCAGGCGTTTTGGCATTGAGGCGGATTCGGCAAGGTTTCTTTCGCATATAGCGTCAACCGGCATGGTTGATATATCAACGCACGCCGATATTGATGTCATGAATGAGAAAAACAGGATAATAGACGCCTTTATGGGTTTTCTTGACCGCCCGCAAAAAGAATTGTTTTTTCTTAAAAGTTCCAGCGACGAGGTTTTGTGGTGTTTGTCAATACTTTTGTGGTGGTACAGGGATATGCTTATATTAAAGGAGACGTTATCGCCTGATATGATTGTGAATAAAGACAGGTTAAGGGATTTAGAACTGTGCGCATCCGGGTATAATTCTGCGCACATAGGCCAGATCATTAATAGCATCACCGGCGCTTCACAGCTTATAGCAGAGACAAACGTAAATATTAAATTGGCATTAACCGTTATGGCGGCGGATATATTAAGAGAGGCGAGATATGCTTAGGGCAGTTCAGGTCAGGACACGCGAGGTAGGCAAGGTTGTTTATGCCGACCCTTTTGATTTACATGTAAAAGTGGGCGATTATGTTATCATAGAGTTTGACAGGGGCCTTGAATACGGTCAGGTCCTTACAGATGCGCAGATATATGAGGCGCTTCCCGATGAGGGACCCATAAAGAATATGGTGCGTATTGCCACAAAGGAAGATCTTCAGCAAATAGAAAAAAACAAGATTCACGTGAAAGAGGCGCGAAGCGCGTGCAATAAGAAGATAAAGGAAAAAAATCTGCAAATGAAATTGATAGGCGCCGAGCATTCCTTTGACCGCTCAAAGCTTATATTTTATTTTACTGCCGAAGGCAGGATTGATTTCAGGGAGCTTGTAAAAGAACTGGCGGCGCATTTTAAGGCAAGGATAGAGCTTAAGCAGGTAGGCGTGCGCGACGAGGCAAAGTTTATAGGCGGATTTGGTTCATGCGGCAGGCACCTGTGCTGCTCAAAATTCCTGAAGGATTTTGAGCCGGTTACGATAAAAATGGCAAAAGAGCAGAATCTGCCTTTGAATCCAACCAAGATTTCAGGTTTATGCGGCAGGCTTATGTGCTGCCTTTATTATGAACACCAGATGTATAAGGAATTGCGCAAGGGCCTGCCTAAACAAGGCAGTAAGATAAAGACAAAAGACGGCAAGGCCGCCAGGGTCATAAGCGTAAACCCTCTGACGCGTTCGGTTATCATAGAAGCAGAGGATAAAACTCAGTCAGAGATAAAATATTAATGGGAAAGACTTTTTACATAACCACGCCAATCTATTATATTAATTCTGTTCCGCATATAGGCCATTCCTATACGCAGGTGGCGGCTGATACCATTAAGCGTTTTATGCGCCAGCGCGGCAGAGAGGCGTATTTTTTAACAGGCACTGATGAGCATGGCCAGAAAGTGGCCATTGCCGCCGAAAAGGCGGGATTATTGCCAAAGGATTTTGCCGACGGTATTGTTGAAAAATTCAAAGCTGTTTGGAAGCGGCTTGATATAGATTATGATTATTTTATACGCACAACAGGCCCTGATCATATAAAGGCAGTGCAGTATGTTTTGGATAAACTCTATAAAAAAGGCGATCTGTACGAGGGCGAATACAGCGGCTGGTACTGCACGCCGTGTGAGTCATTCTGGACAAAATTGCAGATAGAGGATAATCTGTGCCCGGAATGTAAAAGGCCGCTTGAGGAAATAAAGGAAACAAACATATTCTTTAAATTGTCAAAATACCAGGACAAGCTCAAAAATCATATAAAATCAAATCCTGATTTTATAAAGCCTAGATTTCGGGCGAATGAGGTGCTTAATTATCTTGATAAGCCTTTGCCTGATTTGTGCGTTACGCGTCCGAGCTCGCGCATTTCATGGGGGATACAGGTGCCTTTCAGCAAAAATCATGTTACATACGTGTGGTTTGACGCGCTGCTTAATTATATAACAGGCGCGGGGTATCCGTATGATGAGGAAAAGTTTAAAAAATTATGGCCTGCCGATATACATCTTATGGCAAAGGATATTTTAAGGCCGCATTGTGTTTATTGGCCTATTATGCTTATGGCGCTTGATATAGAACTGCCAAAAATGATTTTTGCGCATGGTTGGTGGGTAACGGGAGGGGAGAAGATTTCAAAATCAAAAGGCAAGCCTGTTGATCCTATAGAATTAATCGATAAATACGGGCTTGACGCTTACAGGTATTTTTTGCTGCGCGAGGTGGAGTTTGGGTCTGACGGCGCGTATTCGGAGAAAGCGCTTATTACGCGTATAAACAGCGACCTTGCCAATGACCTGGGAAATCTTTTAAATAGATCCCTTACAATGATAGAGAAATATTTCAGCGGCAGTATACCGAAGCCTGATGTGGTTGGAAAACATGACGAGGAATTAAAGGCAAAGGCAATATGCCTTACTGCTTCGCTTGAAGTTGCGATGAAGGATTTGAATTTTTCCGCATACCTTGAGGCAGTGATGTCTGTTATCAATTGCGCGAATAAATATATAGAGACCAGGGCGCCGTGGACATTATTTAAAGAAGGCAAGCTTAATGAGATTGCTGCCATGCTTTATTATCTGGCAGATGTTTTAAGGATGGTTGCCATAGCGGTTTATCCTGTTATGCCGGGGGCGGCTTGTAATATGTGGCAGCAGCTGGGCATGGGCTCTGACTTGGCAAAGATAAAGGCCGATGATATCGGCAAATGGGGCTTGATTAAACCCGGCGTAAAGATTAATAAGGGTAAACCCTTATTTCCCAGGATAGATATAAAAGGAGATAAGTAATATGGATAAATTAATATATTTTGACAATAATGCTACTACGCCTGTTGCCTTGAAAGTTTTTAAGGCAATGGAGCCCTTTTATAAAGATGAATACGGCAATGCCTCAAGCATACACGCAAAAGGCAGGCCTGCAAGGCTTGCGATTGATAAGGCAAGGCACGCAATAGCATCTCTTATAGGCGCAAGCGACGAGGATATCATATTTACTTCAGGCGGCACAGAATCAGATAATATTGCGATAAAGGGCGCTGTTTTGGCAAATAGTTCTAAAGGCAATCATATAATAACAAGTAAAACCGAACATTCAGCTGTCCTGGCAACCTGCAAGTTTATGGAGAAAAACGGTTTTACTGTTACGTACCTGCCTGTTAATAAATACGGCATGGTTTTACCTGATGATTTGAAAAATGCCATAACAGAAAAGACGGTTCTTGTAACTATAATGCATGCAAATAACGAGACAGGCACTATTAATCCTATAAAAGAACTTGCTGCGATAGCAAAAGAGAAAAAAATTTTATTTCATACAGACGCTGTGCAGTCATTCGGCAAGCTGGATACAGATGCGGGTAATTTAGGCGTTGATTTGCTTTCTGTTTCAGCCCATAAGATTCACGGGCCTAAGGGTGTCGGAGCTTTGTATGTAAAAAAAGGCGTTAAGATAACACCGCTTACGCACGGCGGCCATCATGAGAGAAAATTGCGCGCAGGCACTGAAAATGTGCCGGGAATCATAGGATTCGCGAAAGCAGCAGAGCTTATAAGCGTTGACAGGGAAAATAAAAATCAGGCGCTTACGAACTTGCGTAACCGTTTGCATAACGGGATATCTGAAAAGATAAACAATGTTTATTTAAACGGCCACCCCACGCAAAGGCTCCCGGGAACGCTTAATTTAAGTTTTAGATATATTGAAGGCGAGTCAATAATGCTTAACCTTGATATGCAGGGCGTGTGCGTGTCAACCGGCTCTGCCTGTACATCAGGGACATTGGAGCCGTCGCATGTATTAACCGCCATGGGCGTTGCGGTTGATATCGCGCAGGGCTCGATTCGTTTTTCGCTCAGCGATATAAATACTCAAAGCGAAGTTGATTATTGTATCAGCATCCTGCCGGAGATTATCAAACGCTTACGCGCGATGTCTCCGTTAAAAAAATAACATGGCAGGCATCTCGGGCTAGTTGTTTGCAGGGACGCTCGGCTTGCTCCAGCGGCAAACCTCGCTCTACGAGAATTTTTGCGCTCCGCCTTCGGCGGAGACCAAGCCGCAAAAATTCTCGAAGCCCTGCTTACAACCAGCCCTCGTGCCTGCATATATTATAATGGTGCCAGGCACCGCGTTTTAACTTGTTAAAAATAAAAGAGTTAGAGAGTATTTTTTACGAAAATGTTAATCGATACGCATTGTCATTTAGATGACGCAAAATTTAATACAGACAGAGATGAGGTTATCAGGCGCGCTGACGCTGCCGGGGTTAAGTATATAATTAATGTCGGAAGCGATTTGGAAAATTCCAAAAATGCCGTCGCTATCGCCAAAAAGCATGCCAATATATACGCGACAGTGGGCATGCACCCGCATGACGCCAGAATGCTTGACGAAGCGGCATTTACTGAGTTTAAAAAGCTGGCAAAAGAGCAAAAGGTCGTGGCTATCGGTGAAATAGGCCTTGATTACTACAGAAATCTTTCCTCAAAATCTGATCAGGCAAACGTGTTTAAAAAGTTCCTTGCGCTTGCCAAAGATACAAACCTATCTGTTATAATCCATTCAAGAGATGCTGATAAGGATTCGCTGAATATATTAAAAGAATATAAACCGGACAAGGCAGTTTTGCATTGTTTTGCAGGAAGCCTGAAGATGCTTGAAGAAGTATTGGCAATAGGTTATTACATTTCATATACCTGCGCTGTTACATTTAAAAACGCGGATAACTTAAGAGAACTTGTAAAAAATACTCCGATAGAGCGCATGATGCTTGAAACAGACGCGCCTTATATGGCGCCGCAACAGTTCCGTGGCAAACGCTGTGAGCCGGCATACGTTGCCATACTGGCTGATGAAATAGCGCGCTTAAAGGGCTTAAGCGTTGATGACGTCGCGCGAATCACCTCGTTTAACGCATACAATTTATTCGGCGTTGGCGAAAAACCAACTGCCCAAACCGCTAAAAACACAATCGCCTACAAGATACGCGGCTCGCTTTACCTTAATATAACAAATAGATGCACCAATAAGTGCAGTTTTTGCGTGCGCAATTATACGGATTTTGTCAAAGGCCATAACCTGCGGCTTGAAGCAGAGCCCACTGTTGATGAATTGATAAAAGCGGTTGGCGACCCTGCCAAATATAAGCAGGTTGTTTTCTGCGGATACGGTGAGCCTACCATGCGGCTTGATATAGTGCTTGATGTCGCCAAAAAGCTTAAGGCCAAAGGCGCCAATATCCGCCTTATCACCAACGGCCACGGCAACCTTATAAATAAAACCGACATCCTGCCCAAGCTCAAGGGGCTTATAGATGAATTGTCAGTTAGTTTAGACGTGGACACAAAAGAAAAATACAATAAGATCTGTCAGCCCGACTTCGGGCCCGGCACATTTGATAAAGTTAAAGAGTTCACGTTAGAAGCCAAAAAATACATCCCGTCCATCGAGGCAACATTCCTTGACATGGATGGCATTGACATTGACAAGTGTAAGCAAATAGCCTCCGAGCTAGGGGTTAACTGTAGAATACGCAAGTATAACGAAGTAGGTTAAAGCGGCTATTTCGGGCTGGTTATTCGTGGGGACGCTCGGCGCGCTCCAGCGGCGCGCCTCGCTCGACTAAAATTTTTGTGCTCCGCCAAAAAGTGTGGCGGAGCACAAGCCACAAAAATTTTAGACGCCCCACTCACAACCAGCCCTCGTAGCCGCCCACGAACAACGTAAACTAGCAGGGATAGGTTTGAGATTGATTCCAGAACCGTCCCGAGAGAATAAACATGAGAATTAAGCAACTTATATTAAAAGATTTTGGTCCATTTAAAAGATATTCAATATCCTTCGTAAACGAAGATGAAGTTTGTGTTTTATTGACAGGTAAGAATAACGAAGGCAAATCCAGTATTATAAATGGGTTGAAACTTCTTGATGCTGCAACTAGAGTTATTAATAAAACAAAACAGGAAATAAGAATTGGCGAAGATTATTATTACAAATTATTGCAGCAAGATACTGAAGATTTTCTCGTAGGTAGAATGATACACAATTATTCAAAGAAGAAAGCCGAAATAATTGGCGTTTTTCATGATGGTTTAAAAATTACCGTTTATTTGGATCCTTCAGAAGATATAATTTATGCTGAAAATGAAGGCCGTTTACCGTCTGATGTTCAAAATATCTTTGGTTTTATTCCACCACTTGGTCCACTTAGTGAAAATGAAGATATAATTTCAGATTTGTCTCATTTGAAAACAAGTATTAATACTTCATTAGCTCCGCGCCATCTTAGAAATCATTTTTATCATATTTTAACAGAAGAAGAATTAGATATTGTTAGGCAACTTATAAATAAATCTTGGCCAGATATTGAATTGTTAGATTATGAACTTAATTATCAAAAAGGCAAGATTTATTGCTATTACAAGGAAAATAAAATTGAACGAGAAATTTCATGGGCTGGTCAGGGACTTCAGGTGTGGTTTCAGATTATTGCGCACCTAGTTAGACTTCGGAAGGTTTCAATTTTGATTCTTGATGAACCTGAGATTAATTTACATCCAGAGAAACAGAACGAACTAGTACGAATTTTAAAAGATTATTATCATGGTAGCGTTATAATCGCGACACATTCTGTCGAACTGATGAATAACGTAAGCGTAAGCCACATTGTTAATGTTCAGAAAAAAGATAATGAGCCAAAAATTAAGTCTACAGACGATAGAATTTATCTAAATTTAGTGCGATCGCAAATCGGAAGTAATTTTAATTTAGTAGCCTCTCAGTTTGAAGAATTTGATGTTATAATTTTTACAGAGGATACTTTAGACTTTAACATAATTTCACAAATTGCTTCATATTTTGATCCCGTTTTGATATAAGAAAAAAAGCTTTTAATATCCCTATTCATGGTTTCAGTGAATTCAAAAAATGTATTTCTTATAAGGATGCTTATAAATTACTTATTGGTAAGAATATAGATTATACACTTGTTCTCGATAGAGATTATTATCCAAATGAATATTTAAAAGAGATTAAAGAAAAACTTAAAAAGTTTAATATCAGGGTAATTTTTACATTAGGGAAAGAAATTGAAAATATTTTTTTGTTTCCCAAGCTTTTAAATGCATTAATTCCTAAACAATTGCACGGAAAATTTTTAATAGTTTGGAATGCTATGTTTAAGTCAAGACGTTTAGATTGCTTTGGGACTTATCAGACTCTTCACAAAAAATTTTTAAAACCTAGTTTGGATACAAAAACAATAATTACTCGATATACTCCTAAATTCGAAAAATGTTGGAATAATCTTGCAACAAGACATCAGATGATTGAAGGCAAAGAAGCACTAAAAGTCTTAAGGAATTTTTACAGAGAAAATTTTGGGAAAAATCTTAGCCAAGATATGCTTATTGAAAAATTGATTGAAACTAAAAGAGGAGATGTTCGTAGTTTTATTGAAAGTATTTTCCATTATAAATAATAAGGTCCGTTTTCTAAAGAGGTACATGATTTAAGAGAATAGACCGAGACGTCTACCAAGCCAAAGCGGAACCTGTCTTGGGGCCAATCGGGAATCTGTGAGATTGTTGCCAGAACCGTCCCGATAGATTAAAGGGGGAAGCAATATGAGTCAATCAATAATTGGTAAGATGGTGGGAATAACAGTTATAACTACTTTTGTTTTTGCAATAACAGGTTTAATATGGTTAACAAGATATATTATTGCTGCACCAAAAAGAAAAGAACGAAAAAGACTTTTAGCTGAAAATTTACGGATTTCTCCCGATGGTAAAAAGATGTGTATTTATTGTAAAAAATTTACAGATGATCAGGTAGATAAAAATAATATTTTTTGTATAGAATGCGGTAGGCAAAGAGGGATTGTTGATTAAGGTAAAAAAGGGTCAGGACAAAGACCGCTCCAGGTGCGGTCTTCAAGGGATTTGCACCGGCCCGGTGCCAGGCACCGCGTTTTAAGTTGTTGTTATTAAATATGTTACGAGGCAAAATTTAGAAGCAGCTATTGTTTAAACAGTAACTACGGTTGTGGATAATTTTGATTGATTGTAGGCACGAGGGTTGCGTGAAAGCTGACTGCTGAAGTGGCTTGTGAGCGGCGCATTAGAAATTTTTTGGCAAATGTCCGCAAGGGATTACGGCGAAGTTGCGAGCGACGCTTCTGCTGGTCGCGAGCAACAAGCCGTAAACCGCAGCGGACGGCAAAAAATTTCAGCGCCGCGAATAAGCCACGAAGCAGAACGAACACGTAACCCGAGATGCCTGCTAGGAATAAAAATGTCACAAGTTGCAATAAAGCGGTGTAAAGATTATAATACGGAGAATATGCAGAGGGCGGTGGAAGAGGCAGTTGGGCTACTCGGGGGCATTGAGAAATTCGTTAAGCTCGGGCAAAAGGTGTTGATTAAGCCAAACCTGCTTTCACCAAGGCCGCCTGAGCACGGGGTGTGCACGCATCCTGAAGTGATAAGGGCTGTGATACGCCTGGTTAAAAAAGTGACGCAGGATATTTCAGTCGGCGACTCGCATGGCGGGTTTGAGGTTATAAGCATGGACAATGTCTATGAGGTTTCCGGCATGAAGGCCGTATGCGCCGAGGAAGGCGTTAAGCTTGTAAAGTTTGACACAGCCGTAAATATCGACGGCATACCTTTCGCGAAAGCGGTAAAAGACGCGGATGTTATAATAAATGTGCCAAAGATGAAGACGCACGGCCTGCTTATTTTAACAGGCGCCGTAAAAAACATGTTTGGCGCTGTTATCGGCAAGCACAAGGCAGAGGCGCATTTTAAGCATATAGCCAGGCAGGACTTTGCTTCTTATATAATAAAGATTTTCATGCACGTAAAGCCGGTTCTTAGTATAATGGACGGTATAGTTGCCATGGAAGGCGATGGCCCGGCTGCAGGAAGCTTAAGAAATGCCGAGTTGATACTTGCCTCAGATGACGCTGTGGCAATGGATGTGGTATTTTCAGAGCTGGCGGGTGTTACACCCGAATCGCTTCTTACAACGTACTATGCCGGCAAAATGGGCCTTGGCACATCAAGCCTTTCAGGCATAAAGATATCAGGCGAGGCCCTGCGCGATGTCCGGCTTAAAGATTTTAAATTGCCAAAAGCATCTTTTATATATGATGCGCCGCGCTGGGTAATAAAGATTTTCGGCAGGTCTGTAAGGACATACCCTTTTATAAAAGTGGACGCGTGCGTAAAATGCCGTATATGCGAAAAAAACTGCCCTGCCGAAGCGATAAATATCGATAAAAATGAAATTGACTATTCAAAATGCATATTTTGTTTCTGCTGCCATGAGTTGTGCCCGCATAATGCGATAGGTGTGCGCAAATCTCTGGCAGGCAAAATAGCGGGTTTTATACTTAAGGTAAGGCAGAGAAAAAAAAATGGCGATTAAAACAGTTGAATGGAAAAATAACAGCGTGCGTATTATAGACCAGACAAAATTGCCGCGCGAGCTTAAGTTTATTAACTGCCGCGATGTAAAAATGCTTGTGTCTGCTATAAAAAAATTAAAGGTAAGGGGCGCACCCGCTTTGGGTGTTGCCGCAGGGTTTGGCGTTGTGCTTGGCGCGGCCGATATCAAAAATACTGTCAGGGCCCTGGCTGCTTCCCGTCCGACGGCAGTAAACCTTTTCTGGGCGCTTGAGAGAATGAAAAAAGTTGCATACAGGCATAAAAACCTTAGCGTAAAAGATTTAAAGAAGGTATTGCTGAAAGAAGCGCTCAAAATCCAGTCAGAGGACAAAAAAACCTGCCGTGCTATGGCAGGATACGGAGCGTCTTTAATAAAATCAGGAGATACTATTCTTACTCACTGTAACGCCGGCGCTTTGGCAACGGCTGATTACGGCACAGCGCTCGGTGTTTTGTATAAGGCAAAGAGTGAGGGTAAAAAGATAAAGGTTTACGCTGATGAGACGCGGCCGCTTTTACAGGGGGCACGTCTTACCGTGTGGGAGCTTATGCGTTCGGGCATTGACACAACTTTAATTTGTGATAATATGGCAGGAAGTTTAATGGCTCAGGGCAAAGTAAAAAAGGTTTTTGTGGGAGCCGACAGGATAGCCGCCAACGGCGACACCGCCAATAAGATTGGCACATATCCTCTGGCAGTGCTTGCTAAATACCACAAAATCCAGTTTTATGTTGTAGCGCCCGTTTCAACAATCGATTTTAATATTAAAAGCGGAAAACATATTCCGATAGAGTGCCGCCATGCCGATGAAGTGAAAGGGTTTGGCACGGTTAAAACAGCGCCTGCAAATTCAAAGGCGTGGAACCCGGCGTTTGATGTTACGCCGCATAATTTGATAACAGCTATAATTACTGAAAAAGGCATATTGCATCCCTCGCGCCTAAACGCGATAGCTGGACGCTCGGGATGAAATTTTCAAGTCGGAAAATAGGGGAAAATTTCAATGGAAAAGATTGACATAGCGGTGATAGGCGCAGGTATAGTGGGCCTGGCAATAGCGGCAGAGGTTTCAAACGGTGAAAAAAGCGTATTTGCGCTTGAGAAAGAGGATACTTTCGGTAAACATACCAGTTCACGTAATAGCGAGGTGATACACGCAGGCATTTATTATAAGCCGGCAAGCCTAAAGGCAAACCTATGTATAGAAGGCAATGCGTTGATTTATGAGATATGCGAGAAAAATAACATACCGTATAAAAAAATCTCAAAGATTATTGTGGCGTCAACTGAAAGCCAGATAAGCGATTTATACCGGTTGTATAAAAATGCCAAGGACAGTGGGGTGTCTGAACTTGAGATGGTAAATAATGTGCAGATAGCCAAGATGGAGCCGAATATTGAGGCGGACGCGGGTATTTTCTCGGCGCAAACAGGCATATTTGACACGCATTTGTTTATGAAATACCTTTCGGCTAAAGCAACCCAAAATAAGGCGCAGATTTCGTATAATTCGGAGGTTGTTGAAATAAAAAAGACAAACCAAGGCTATGAAATTACTGTTTTGGATTCTGACAATCAGAGGTTTTCTTTTATATCGCAGGTTGTTATAAATTGCGCGGGTTTATTCGCGGATAAGGTTGCCGCGATGGTTGGCATAGATATAAAAACGCAAGGGTACGAATTAAAATTTTGTAAGGGCCAATATTTCAGGGTTTCAGGTAAAAGCGCCAAACTTGTAAGCCGCCTGGTGTACCCTGTGCCAAGGCCGAAAGGCCATAGCCTGGGGATACACGCAGGCATTGACCTTGCGCAAAACCTGCGTTTCGGTCCCGACGAGAATTATATAGACGGCAACGTTATTGATTATGATGTTAAAGAATCCGCAAAAGATGAATTTTTTGAATCAGTCAGCAAATACCTGCCTGCTGTAAAACTTGAGGATTTTTATCCTGACACAGCAGGCATCAGGCCGAAATTACAGGGGCCGGATGATGATTTCAGGGATTTTGTGATAAAAGAAGAAAAAGAGTTGGGGCTTGAAGGGTTTATTAATTTAATAGGCATCGAGTCGCCCGGGTTAACCGCAGCTCCGGCAATTGCAAAAATGGTAAAAGGTATGATTAAATGAAATCAGGCGAATTTACGCTAATAAACAGGCTTACAAAAGATATTAAGACCGACAAATCAGTTATTATCGGAGTTGGTGATGATGCTGCAGTGCTTGAATTTAATAAGAAGGAATATCTGCTTCTGACTTGCGATATGCTGATTGAGGACGTGCATTTCCTGCGAAAAACAAGCCCGCAGGATATAGGACAGAAAGCAGTTTGCTGTTCTGTAAGTGATATTGCGGCAATGGGCGGCGAGCCGAAGTGGATGGTAGTTTCAGCCGGAATCCCCAAAAATATTAAAACCGCATATATCGATGGTATTTACTCCGGCATAAAAAAGGCAGCCGCCAAATTTAATGTTAATATTACAGGTGGAGACACTGTCAGCTCAGATAAGATTGTTATAGATATTTCTATGGCAGGCGTAGTAAAGAAAAATAACCTTACATTACGCTCAGGCGCAAAATTAGGCGACGCCATTTTTGTAACAGGCGCGTTGGGCAATTCTTATAAAACAGGAAAACACCTAAAGTTTACCCCAAGGATTAAAGAAGCGCAGGCCCTGGTGAACAATTTCAAAATAAACTCAATGATGGATATCTCAGACGGTTTATCAGGCGACTTATGGCATATTTTAGAAAGAAGTAAGCTAGGCGCAGTTGTATATGAGAAGTATTTGCCAAAGTCAAAGAGCGCAACACTTGACGCCGCGCTTTCAGAAGGCGAGGATTTCGAACTTTTGTTTACTGTTTCAAAGCGCCAGGCGCGCCGCATTATAGAAAAGTTTCCGCTTCTATGTAAGACGCCGATAACCTGCATAGGCGAGATTATAAAAAGCGGATTTGGGTTTGTGTTAATAGATAAAAATAAAAAACCGCTCCAGATTAAACCAAAAGGTTATGACCACTTCGCGTAAATTTTTATCCGAAAGCGCTGAAAATACAATAGAGTATGCCGCTAAGTTCACCAAGGCCTTAAAAGCCGGCGATATTGTTGCGCTCGTCGGTAATTTAGGCGCCGGAAAAACCACTTTTACCAAGGGCATTGCAAAAGGCCTGGGCGTTGTTGATTACAGGCATGTCAACAGCCCTACGTTTGTATTAATAAAGGAATATAAAGGCAGAATCCCGTTGTATCACTTTGATTTATATAGATTAGACAATGTCAAAGATATTGAAGATTTGGATTCAGACGGATATTTTTTCGGCAAAGGTATTACTGTCATCGAATGGGCCGATAAGTGTAAAGCGCTTTTGCCAAAAAAATACATCTGTATCAATTTTAAAATAAAAGGCGAAACAAAAAGAGAAATAAATATAAAATGAACATTTTAGCAATAGATACTGCAGGGCCGTATTTAAGCGTAGCGTTAGCTAAAAACGATAAGGTTATAGCGCAATATAAATCCAAGAGCCAGCGGTCGCATTCGGATGAGCTTGCGCCATCGGTTGGGAAATTGCTTAAAAAAACAAAAATCAAACCCAAAGATATAGATCTATACGCATTATCCATAGGCCCGGGATCGTTTACAGGCCTGCGCATAGGCGTGGCTTTTATAAAAGGCATGAATTTATTTTTCAATAAACCGGTTGTGGCTGTGCCGACATTGGACGCGATGGCTTCAATGGTGGATGCGGAAATTGTTTGTCCTATTGTTGACGCGAAACGCCAGAATGTGTACACGGCAATTTATCAGGGGTCAGGGTGCAGGGGTCAGGGTACAGGGTACAGGAGAATTATAAAATATTCTGTTATTCCTATTGCCGAAATCCTGGAGAAATTAAAAAAAGAAAAATCCGTTATGTTTACAGGTGATGGTGTAGATGTTTATAAAGATGTTGTTGCAAAGGCGCTGGGTAAAAAAGCGATTTTTACGGATAAGAAAAAATGGTATACAGCAGCGGACAATATTGCAAAAATAGGTTTTAGGATGTATAATGATAAAAAGGGCATTGTAAGGAATTTGGCTCAACTAATGCCCATGTATTTATACCCAAGGGACATACAATGCGTCCGACGACAGCAGAAATAAATCTATCGGCTTTAGAGCATAATTTGAACCTTGTAAGGCAGATGGCCGGTGAAAATGTCCGGCTTTTATGCGTAGTAAAGGCGCATGCATACGGCCACGGCATAAAAGAGGTTTCAAAGAAGCTGGTTTCATGCGGCATAGATTATCTGGGCGTTGCCACAGTTGATGAGGCCGTAATTTTAAGAAAATACTTAGGGAGCGATGTTTCAATACTGGTTTTAGGGTCTATTTTTAAAGAAGAGGTGGATGATGTATTGCGATATTCAATATCCCAAACAGTAGCTGACAGGGATATAGCGGCCGTTTTATCTGAAAGCGCTCAGAGATTTAAAAAGACAGTAAAGATACATATAAAAATTGACACAGGCATGGGCCGCATAGGTGTCTGGCACGAGCAGGCGGTTGATTTTATAAAATGGGCCAGAGAGCTTTCAGGGATAGAGATAGAGGGTATCTGGACGCATCTGTCAAGCGCTGACGAGGATGAGGCCTTTACAAACGAGCAGATTTATATATTCAGGCAGCTTACAAAAGAGCTGGATGATCTAGGCATAAATATACCTCTTAAGCATGTTGCCAACAGTATGGCTGTAATCGGTTTTGGCCACGCGCGTTTAAATCTCATCAGGCCGGGCCTCATTCTTTATGGGCTCTATCCTAAGGCGGATTTAAAGGAAAATCTGGATTTTATACCTGTAATGAGCATAAAAACAAGGATAGTGTTTTTAAAAGAGGTGCCTGCAGGCAGGTTTATAAGTTATGGGAAAAGGTTTGCTACTCATAGGATTACAAAGATAGCGACTCTGCCCATAGGTTATGGCGACGGATATCCAAGGGCTTTATCAGGCAAGGCAAATGTCCTTGTCCGCGGTGAGCGCGCGCCGATTGTGGGAACCGTATGTATGGATCAGATAATGATAGATGTTGGGCATATAAAAGATGTAAGCGTAGGTGATGAGGCAGTGCTTCTTGGTTCGCAGGGCTCGCAGCAAATCAGCGCCGAGGAACTGGCTCAACTGTCTGGCACGATTCCCTATGAGATTGTGTGTTCCATAGCGCCGAGAGTCCCGAGAGTATACATAGATGTAACCCCACACTTCCGTGTGGGGAATGAGATACCACACGCGGAAGTGTGTGGAGTAAAAAAACCATGAAGAAAATTATTCTTACGCAAAAGAAATACGACGAGATGCTCAAAGAGTTGGAGTATCTTAAGACAACGCGCCGCAGGGAGCTTTCCAAAGAGATCGGCATTGCGCGCGAAAAAGGCGATATAAGCGAAAACGCCGAATACGATGCCGCAAAAGACGCGCAGGGCATGCTTGAGAAGCGCATATCAGAGATGGAAGAGAAGCTTTCACGCGCGACTGTAATGGAAAATGTTGATATAGCGTCTGATAAGGCATACATAGGCGCCACAGTCAAGGTAAAAGACCTTGATTCAGGAGATGAATCAAGCTATATATTGACAGCCGAAGAAGAGGCGGATTTTAAAGAAGGCAAGATTTCAGTGGATTCGCCCATTGGTAAAGCCCTCCTTGGCCATAAAGTAGGCGATTCAATAAAGATCCAAATTCCTGCCGGCATCCTCGATTACAAAATCCTCAAAATAACAAGAGAATAATCTCGCGGAATGCTCACCATAGCCGGCTGTCTCGGGTTGTTTGTTCGTTATGCTTCGTGGCTTGTTTGCGGCGCTGAAATTTTTTGCCGTCCGCTGCGGTTTACGGCTTGCTGCTCGCGACCAGCAGAGACGTCGCTCGCATCTTCGCCGTAATTTCTTGCGGACATTTGCCAAAAAATTTCTAATGCGCCGCTCTCAAGCCACTTCAGCAGTTAGTTCGCAACCAGCCTTTATAGCCGGCATGTTAGAGTAAACGTAATAGCTTAGCTCTGGAAGTAAGGTAGAACATGTCCTTCCTGATAGATGTTTCTTTTTATTATAGAATGGGATGAATTTTAAGGTGGGGCAAGGCCTGTA